>VMHT01102005.1_pt1 | contig 11439 bp, 12 predicted proteins | sample 4693611 | NCBI WGS metagenome assembly VMHT01 (sample SAMN12280063, study PRJNA550983) | marine metagenome | isolation source: seawater sampled from same location over 5 years 0.02-0.2 micron viral filtrate | place: USA: collected off the coast of southern California halfway between the port... ... | reverse complement strand
GTAATAACTCTGGAAAGCAGGCTAAAGCCTCACCGAAGGATTAAATCTCTCAGGTACATAGACAGATGGGGTTAATAAAAAAAGAGTTATTATGGAGATACAGAAAACAGCTTTATATAATTATCACAAAAACCTGGGTGCAAAGTTTGTTTCTTTTGCTGGGTATGAAATGCCAATTCAGTACAAAGAGGGAATAGTTAAAGAACATATTTCAACTAGAACACATGCTGGTTTTTTTGATGTATCTCATATGGGTCAATTTTTTCTTGAAGGAGATGAAACTTTAATAAATTCACTAGAAAAAATTATTCCTGCAGATTTAAAATCATTAAAAATTAATCATTCTAAATATTCTTTTTTACTAAATGAAGATGGTGGGATTATTGATGATTTAATAATTACAAAAACTGAAAAAGGTTTCTGTATTATTTTAAATGCTGCTTGTAAGGAGAATGATATAGAACAAATTTCTAAGTTTTTAGATAAAAATCATAAATCTTTGTTAAACAATGAGTTATCTCTGATAGCGTTACAGGGACCTAAGTCGGTAGAAATTTTAGAAAAAGTAATACCTGGAGTATCAAATTTGAAATTTATGACAGGATCTAATTTTGATTATGAGGAAGAAAAAATTTATATTACACGATCAGGGTATACTGGAGAGGATGGTTTTGAAATCTCAATTTCAAATAAAAAAGTAGAAAAACTTATTGATTTTCTTATTAAGCATAATGTTAAACCAATAGGCCTAGGCGCAAGAGACACGTTGAGATTAGAAGCAGGTTTGTGCTTATATGGCCATGATTTAAATGAAAAAATTAATCCAATCGAAGCAAATTTAAAGTGGGCAATTGCAAAAAAAAGAAAAGAGACTGGAGGCTTTAATGGATGGGAAAAAATTAAAAAACTTCTAGAAAACGGATGCGAGAAAACAAGAGTTGGAATTAAACCAGAAGGAAAAATAATTGCTAGAGAAAATACAAAAATATTTTCAATGGATGATAAAGAGATAGGATTCATCACAAGCGGAACTTTTGGTCCAAGTGTTAACGCACCAGTTGCAATGGGATATATAAATTATAGTTTTTCAGAAGTTGGAACTGAAATTAAGTTAGAAGTTAGAAGAAAAAAATATGGGGGTAAAGTAACCGAACTTCCGTTTTATAAAAAAAGTTATGTTAAATAAAAAGTGAGGATAATATGAGTGATAAAAAATTTTCAAAAAAACATGAGTGGGTCTCATTAGAAGGAGACACTGCTACTGTAGGTATTACTAAACATGCAACTGAAATGTTAGGGGATATAGTTTTTACTGAAGTGCCTGAGGCTGGAAAAGTTGTTGAAAAAGAAGGACAGGCTGCAGTTGTAGAATCTACAAAAGCAGCTAGCGATGTTTATTCACCAATTTCTGGAGAAATTACAGAAGGTAACAAAGCAATCGTTGATGATCCAAGCAGTGTTAACTCTGATCCGGAGGGAGCAAGTTGGTTTTTTAAATTAAAAGTTAAAGATAAAGGAGAGTTAGACTCTCTTATGTCTAAAGAAGAGTATGAAAAATTTGTAGCGGAGAATCCAAGTTAGATGATAGACGATAATTCAAAAGAATTTATTAGAAGACACGTTGGCCCATCTGAAAAAGACCAAGCGAAAATGTTGGCTGCTGTAGGATATAAATCATTAAATGATTTAATGGTTGCCACTGTGCCAGAAAAAATTTTGCTTAAAGATGAACTTAAAATTGATGAGCCTATGTCTGAAAATGATGCTTTGAAAAAATTAAAATCTATTTCAAAAAAAAATAAAATTTTTAGAAATTTCATTGGAATGGGATATTACAATTCAATAACTCCCAACGTAATTTTAAGAAACATATTAGAAAATCCAGGGTGGTACACATCTTACACTCCCTACCAGCCTGAAGTAGCTCAAGGAAGACTTGAGATGTTATTGAACTTTCAGCAACTAATAATCGATCTTACTGGCATGGATATCGCTAATGCATCTTTGTTAGATGAAGCAACAGCTGCAGCAGAAGCAGTTGGTTTGTCTCAAAGATTAGATAAAACTAACTCAAAAAAAGTATTTATTTCTAATAATTGTAATCCTCAGACGATTGACCTAATTAAAACTAGAACAGAACCTTTTGGTTTAGACTTAATTATTGGTGATGAAAAAAATGAATTACCTAAAATTAAAGAGGATATTATTTGTGGAGTACTATCTTACCCAGGAACTTTGGGAGATATTACTGATCCAAGCGAAAGCATCAGTCAAATTCATAAAAAAAAAGGTAAAGCTATTTTAGTTTGTGACCTGTTAGCTTTAGCAAGATTAAAAACTCCTGCAGAACTTGGAGCTGACATTGCGGTTGGTAGTGCACAGAGATTTGGTATTCCTATGGGTTATGGAGGACCACACGCAGCTTTTTTTGCAACAAAAGAAGAGTTTAAAAGATCTATGCCAGGAAGAATAATTGGTGTTTCAGTTGATAGGCATGGAAAAAAAGCCTACAGACTTTCTCTACAAACTAGAGAGCAGCACATAAGACGAGATAAAGCTACGAGTAATATTTGTACCGCTCAAGCATTATTAGCAATAATTTCAGCTGCATTTGCTATTTACCACGGCCCTGAAGGCATTCTTAAAATTGCTAATAGAACATCGAAACTTGCTAAAATTTTTGGCGATGAAATTAAGAAAGGTGGATATCAAATTTTATCAGAAAATTATTTTGATACTGTTACTATTAAAACTGACAAGAAAACTAATTCTATTTATGAAGCGGCCTTAAAAGAAAATATAAACTTAAGAAAAGTTGATGATAAATTAATCTCAGTTGCATTTGATGAAGCTAAAAAACTAAATGATGTTAACGTTTTACTTAAAATTTTTGGAATTTCTATAAATATAAATCAAGATATAAAAGTTGAACTAAGCAACTTACCTAGTAATTTATTGAGATCTTCAAAATATCTTACTCATCCAGTTTTTAATAAATATCATTCAGAAACTGAGATGCTTAGGTATCTAAAAAAACTGGAAGATTGTGATATAGCGCTTAACCGATCTATGATCGCTTTAGGTTCGTGCACGATGAAGCTTAATGCAACGGCAGAATTAATTCCAATTACGTGGAAAGAATTTTCACTACCTCATCCTTTTGTACCAACTAATCAAATGGAAGGATATAAGATACTATTTAATGATTTAATAAATGATTTAAAAGAAATCACAGGTTTCGACGCAGTTTCTTTGCAACCTAATTCTGGAGCTCAGGGTGAATATGCAGGTTTAATGACGATTAGAAAATTTCATAAAAATAACAAACAAGAAAATAGAAATGTTTGCTTAATACCAAACTCAGCCCATGGAACAAATCCAGCAAGCGCACAAATGTGTGGTATGAAAGTAGTTGTTGTTAATTGCGATGAAGATGGGAATGTTGATATTAATGATCTTAAAGATAAAGCGGAAAAACACTCCAAAGATTTAGCTGCCTTAATGGTTACTTATCCTTCAACACATGGTGTGTTTGAAGAAAAGATCATGGAAATTTGCGATATAATTCACAAAAAAGGTGGTCAAGTTTATATGGATGGAGCTAATTTAAATGCCCTGGTTGGAGTTGCTAAACCGGGAAAATTTGGTCCAGATGTTTGTCACATAAATTTACATAAAACATTTTGTATTCCACATGGAGGTGGAGGACCAGGAATGGGTCCGATAGCATGTGCTAAACACTTAGCAGAATTTTTACCTACTCATGAAATTATAAAAGAGTCTGGTCCAAAAAATGGAATGGGTGCTGTATCCGCAGCTCCTTGGGGTAGCTCAAGTATTCTTCCAATATCTTGGATGTATATCAAAATGATGGGTGCTGAAGGATTAAAAAAAGCATCTCAAGTTTCAATTTTAAATGCAAATTATATTTCAAAGAAACTATCTAATGATTACAAAGTTTTATACACTGGCAAGAATGGCAATGTCGCTCACGAATGTATAATTGATATCAGACCAATAAAAGCTAGTTCAGGAATTTCTGAAGAAGACTTGGCTAAAAGACTTATTGATTTTGGTTATCATGCTCCAACAATGTCATGGCCAGTTGCAGGCACAATTATGATCGAGCCTACTGAAAGTGAAAATCTTGAAGAGATTGATAAGTTTTGTAATGCTTTAATAAAGATTAAAAAAGAAATTAGTTTAGTTGAAAAATCAAAATTTGATAAAATTGACAATCCATTAAAAAATGCTCCACACACATACGTTGAGTTATCCTCTAATGAATGGAATCATAAATACACAAGGGAAGAGGCAGCCTTTCCTAATGAGTATGTAAAAAATAACAAATACTGGGCGCCAGTTGGAAGAGTTGATAATGTTTACGGAGATAGAAACTTAGTATGTTCATGTCCATCAATGGACGAATATAAAGAAGAAGCTGCATAAATTATTTAATGAAAATTGCAGTCATTGGCTCAGGAATTTCAGGTTTATCTTCAGCATATTTTCTCTCAAAAAAATTCAAAGTTGATTTGTTTGAACAAGACGATCACTTTGGAGGACATTCCTACACTTATGATATAAAAGAAAATGATAAAACTACACCAGTAGACCTTGGTTTTATTGTTTTTAATAAACATACGTATCCAAATTTAATAAATTTCTTTGAAGAATTAAAAGTTCCATATGAAAAAAGCGATATGTCATTCGCTGTTTCTATCAAAAATTCAAATATAGAATATAGCGGAACTGGTTTAGGTGGAATTTTTGCTAATAAATTAAATTTATTTAATTTAAACTTTATAAAAATGATCAGAGAAATAATTTCATTTTATAAAGCCGCACCCACATATCTTAATAATGAAACTAAAGAGGAAACATTAGGAAATTTTTTAAACAAAAAAAAACTATCTAAATATTTTATTGAATATCACATAATACCAATGGTATCTGCAATTTGGTCAATGCCATTCGATAAAGCTAAGGAAATGCCATTAAAATTTTTTTTAGATTTTTTTACAAATCATGGTTTGTTTAAACTAAAAAATAGACCTCAATGGTATACTGTTACTAATAGAAGCAGGACATATGTTAAAAAAGTTACTGAGAGAATAAGTGGTGAAATTTTTAAAAATTACAAAGTTACTAAAGTATCTAGAAGTGATGAGAATGTGAGAATAATGATAGGAAACGAATATTTGGATTACGATCATGTAATATTAGCTTCTCATGCTGACCAAAGTTTAAATTTATTAGAAGATCCATCTGAAAAAGAACAAAATATATTAAGCAAATTTAGTTACGTTGAAAACCAAGCTTATTTGCATACAGATAAACAGTTAATGCCTAAAAGAAAAAGAGCCTGGTCAAGCTGGAACTCAATTTCTGATGGAGAGAAAACTTGTATTACTTACTGGCTAAACAAACTACAAAACTTAAATACTGATAAAGATTATTTTTTAACGTTGAACCCAATTCATAAAATTAGCGATGAATTTGTAATTAAGCAGGTTAATTTTACACATCCTTATTTAAATTCAAAAAATACTAAATTGCAAAATGAACTCCACTCCATACAAGGGTACAAAAGAACCTGGTTTTGTGGAAGTTATTTTGGTTACGGTTTTCATGAAGATGGATTAAAATCATCTATTGAATTAGTAAATAAATTTAAAACTTGATGAATTCTTGTATATATAATGGAGAAGTAAACCACACAAGATTTAAACCTGTTAAACATTTCCTAAATTACAAAACTTTTTCATTTTTTATTGATCTAGATGAAATCGAACAATTAGATAAATCTATAAGTATTTTTTCTCATAACAAATTTAATATTTTCAGTTTTTACAACAAAGATCATGGTGATAGAGACGGAAGCTGTCTTAAGGAATGGGTAATATCTAATCTCAAAAAATATAAAATAGAAGGAAATATTTCTAAAATTAAAATACTTTGTTACCCTAGAATTTTTGGTTACGTTTTCAATCCACTAAGTATTTTTTACTGTTACGAAAAAGATAAATTAAGATCAATATTTTATGAGGTTAAAAACACATTTAATGAACAACATACATATATTTTTAAAATAAAGGATGGAGAAGAAATAAAACAAAAGTGCAAAAAAAAATTTTATGTATCTCCTTTTATGGATATGGAAACGTTCTATAATTTTAAATTAATTGACCCAAATTATAGATTATCAGTAATGATTAAACAAACAGATGCAGAGGGAACAGTATTAACCGCTACGCAAACTGGTGATAAAAAAGAATTTAATTCAAAACAATTAATGATAAATTTTTTCAGATATCCTCTAATGACGTTCAAAATAATTAGTTCGATACATTTTGAAGCATTACTTTTATGGAAAAAGGGAGCAATATATAGAAAAAGAGATAAAAAAGTTTTTAACAATCTAAGCTACGAGGAATATTAATGAGTTTATCAAAAATTTCAGAAAAATTTATTCTTAATAGATTAAAAAAATTAGAAAATGGAAATTTAAAATTGATAAATTACGATGGAAAAGTTTATCATTTTGGTAATTTAGAGTCCGAGCTATCTGCAGATATTAAGATTAACAATCCTAATTTTTTTACAAATATTATATTAGGTGGAAGTTCTGCATTTGGAGAGGCCCATATGAAAAAAGATTTTTACACTTCCAACCTAACAAATCTCATTGAAATAACAGCTAAAAATGTGAAGCTTGTTTATTCTTTTTCAGGTAGCTTAAAATTACAGAAACTTAAAAATTTACTTAAGAAGATATTTGCATCAAATACTAAGTCAAAAAGTTTAAAAAATATTTCTAAACATTATGATTTGGGAAATAAATTTTTTTCCAAATGGTTAGATAAATCACTTACATATTCAAGCGCTATCTACGAGAGTCAGAATGAAAGTTTAGAAAAAGCGCAAAGAAACAAGTATCAAAAATTAATTGATCTTCTGAATATAAAAGAAGGAAATAAAGTTTTAGAAATTGGATGTGGTTGGGGAGGGTTTTCAGAATATTTAGCAAAAAATTACAATGTTACAATAGACTGTATAACAATTTCAAAAAAACAATTCGAATTTTCAAAAAATAGAATTGCAGTCTCAGGATTAGACAATAAAGTTAAGGTAAAATTTTTAGATTATAGAGACGTAAAGGATAAATACGACAAAATCGCATCAATAGAAATGATCGAGGCAGTTGGTGAAAATTACTTAGACAAGTACTTTGGAACTATAAAAAATTCACTAAAAAGTAACGGAACCGCAGCAATTCAAGGAATAACAATAAGCGATAACTTATTTGAGAGATACAGAACAAGTGAAGATTTTATTCAAAAATATATATTTCCTGGTGGATTTTTGCCGTCAGAAAAATTCATGAAACAGTTGATAAAAAAACACAAACTTTCTTTAGATACAATCAATTCATACTCAGATGACTATGCAAAAACATTGAATATTTGGAAAAGCAATTTTTTAAACGCATGGAAAAATATTTCACCACTAGGTTTTGATGAAGCTTTTAAGAGAATGTGGGAATTTTACTTATCTTATTGTGAAGCTGGGTTTAAGTCAAAAAACATTAACTTGATTCAATTCTCAATGTCGAATAATCAGAACGTATGAAAAAATTTTTAAGTATTATTTTTTTATTAATTTTAACAGGGTGTGCTAATAAAATGAAACCAACAGATTTTAAAGATCAAAAACCACGATTAGTTATTGAAGAATATTTATCAGGTAATGTGAAAGCCTGGGGAGTTTTGCAGAATAGATCAGGTAAAGTTACTAGACAATTCAAGGCCGATTTAAGTGGAAAATGGAATGGATCTGAATTGATTTTAGATGAAGTTTTTAATTGGACAGATGGAGAAAAACAAAAAAGACAGTGGCAAATAAAAAAAATAGATGAGCACAATTATGAGGGTACTGCCTCAGATGTAGTAGGAATAGCTAAAGGGTATTCATATGGCCCTGCTTTTAAGTTCGAGTATGTTTTACTTGTTCCTATAAAAGGAAAAAATATCAAAATTACTTTTGATGATTGGATCTTTATGCAAGATGAGCGTGTAGCAATAAATAGAGCTACGATGACTAAATTTGGAATAAAGGTTGCTGAATTAACTGTGATGTTCGTCAAAGATTAATGTCTTTGAAAAAAATTTCTTAGAATGGTTTAGATAATTTAACGTTTTACTAACTTATCAATTAAAAATAAATAAATTTTATAAGGCAATATTCTCAAAAACTTTAAAGCTATTGTTAATTGTTTTGGAAAATGTATCTCAAAACTTCTCGACTTAACTAATCCATTGTAAACTTTATCAGCCGCAAATTCTGGTGATCTTAAAAAAGGCATAGGAAATTCATTTTTATCCGTTAGTGGAGTTTTAATAAATCCAGGAGACGTAACAGAAACTCTCACGTCATATTTTTTAAAATCAAAATAAATGCTCTCTGCAAAATTTGTTAATGCAGCTTTGGATGGACCATATCCGCTCGAGTTAGGTAAACCTCTATAACCAGCGATTGAGGAAACAATAGATATATGGCCCGCTTTCTTTTCTTTAAAATATTTTTCTACAGCTTTTACGCAGTTAAGAGTCCCAAAATAATTAACATCCATAACAAATTTATTTTCCTCTAAATTGAGCTCTTGTTCTTTCTTAGGATCATAGGTTCCGCTACATAAAAAACAAATATCGATATCACCTAATTGCTCTCGAATTTGACTAAATGTAGATTTGCAATTATCAAATTTAGTAACATCAAGTGGAAAAGAAAAAATATTGTCATTCTTTGCCATTTCATCTAGCAACTCCTTTCTTCTTGCAGACACAGCAACTTTCCAACCTTCGCGGGCAAACTTTTCAGCAACTGCTTTACCTATCCCACTGCTAGCACCTGTGACCCAAATTATTTTCTGATTTTCAGTCATAAATTAGTTATATCTTATTATACTAAATAATTATAAATAATAATTGTATGCCAATAAGAAGAACTCTAAAAAAAAATCAAAAAAAATGGTTGAGACAAAATTCTGAGCTTAAAATTTTAGACTTAGGTTGTTCAAATGTCAATTTTTGGCCTGAGGCAAACCATTTTGCTGATATTCATGATTATGAAAATGATTTTAAAATAAAAAATTTAAAATTTACAAAAATTGAGCCTGATAAAAAATTGCCATTTAAAGATAAGGAATTTGACTATGTAGTATGTGCACATGTTATAGAACATGTGAATGATCCAATTTTTTTTAAAAAAGAAATAGAAAGAATAGGAAAATCTGGATACATAGAACTTCCAACGAGATTAAATGATAATATGGTTTTCGGATGTGACGAAGAGATATTTGGTCATAAATGGTGGTTTGAATTTGACGATGATGATAAAAAACTGGTGTTTTCAAAAAAAATTAATGCAATTGATCAATTTGTAAGTGTAGGTTCTATATTTGATCTCACAGAAATTTTCGATGATAGTTTTATCATACAAACTTACTGGAATGAAAGCATTGAAATGGAGAAAAAAGATGCATATCAATTACAAAAAAAGATTTCTTTCTTATCATTAGTAAAAAAGTATTTTAGCAAAAAAATTAGAATTCAAATATCTAAATTAAAAAATATTTTTAAGTCTCCATGACACGAAACAAGATTTTTTCTTTGTTAATAATAATAGTTATAACGTTTTTTGCACCGATGATTGGTGGCTATGTTACATCAACGTTTAAAGAACCTTGGTATTCACAAATAATTTTACCAAGTTTTAATCCACCAAGCTGGGTTTTTGCTCCCGTATGGTCAACATTATATTTTTTAATGTCATTTGCAATTTGGAAAGTTTGGATTAAATCTTTTGAAACAAAATTGTTAAAAATTTACTTTATTCATTTATTTTTTAATGGCACATGGAGCGTAGTATTTTTTGGTTTTCACTTAATTGGTACAGCTTTAGTAAATTTAGTAATTATATTAATATTTATTATAATCTTAATGAAAGAGTATTTTTTTAGGGATAAGATGAGCTTTTATTTAATGATCCCTTATTTAGCTTGGTCAAGTTATGCGTTAATTCTCAATAGTTCAATTTTTCTATTAAACTAAAACCATCTAACTGGGTAATTTCTTTTCAAGAGATACCGATTTATTATTAGAGATAAAACAATGATGACTATTGAACCAACTATTACAGGAAAAACAATATAACCCAATGATACGTCAGCGAACAGTGCTATTAACGGGTTTGCAGCTGCAGGCGGATGTATAATTTTAAAATACATCATTAGTGTTACGGTGGTTCCTACAGATAATCCAAGCGTTAGGTAAGACATCCCTAAAAATTCGTTAAAAAGAATTCCTATAACGATTGCCAATAAATGACCAAAAAAAACATTTGCAGGTTGAGCAAATTCACTATCATGAAATACCAACACAATTAAAGTAGATGATCCGAAAGAAAACATTAACCAAAAACCTGTGGATGTTTCAAAACTAAGGAAAGATAGAATTCCAATAATAATTGAAGCAAATAATCCTGCGAGTAAAGGTTCTAATTTTTTTGATATTTTCATATATATTTTTTTTTAAATTAAGCTATATACACATAATGGATTACAACAAACCATTCAACTTTCTTAAAAAATTACCACCTAAGTTGAACTCATTTTATAAAAAAAAATCTAAGTCTGGTTTAGTAGTAAGTAACAAATCAAGGTCAAAAAAAGATTTTGATCCTGTAACTAATTTTGATAGGGCATTTGAAAAATATATACGCTCACTAATAAATAGAAAATTTTCAAAAGACTCTATTATCGGAGAGGAATTTGATGATAAATTATCATCAAATAATTATAAATGGTCTATTGACCCAATAGATGGCACAAGAGCTTTTGTTATTGGGGCACCAACATGGTCAAATTTAATAAGTTTATCGTTCAAGGAAAGATCATTGATAGGTCTGGCTAATTTTCTAGAGCTAGATAAATATTATATTAATGATAAAAAAAAATCTTATTGCTATAAAAATAAAAAAAAATTTATTTTAAAATCATCAAATAATAATAATTTAAAAACAATTAAAATAATTGGAAATTTTCATGGAACGTTAAGTTATGAAAAACAACGTAGAGTGATTAAAAAATTTGGTTGGTCTTTTAGATTAGCTGGGTTTGATGCTCTGAATTATTGTTTGTTAGCTGAGGGAAAAGTTGATGCTGTAATTGAAGCAAATTTAAAACCTTATGATATACTCCCTTTAATACCAATAATAAAAAATTCTGGAGCAATAGTTACAAATTGGAAGAATGAACCAGCGGAGAATGGCGGTAATATTCTGGCAACATCTAATAAAATTTTGCATAATAAGATTTTAAGTTTATTAAAGCCGTTTACCAAAAAATAAAATGATAAATATATTTTTAAATAGAGTATT
>VMHT01014780.1_pt1 | contig 11439 bp, 7 predicted proteins | sample 4693611 | NCBI WGS metagenome assembly VMHT01 (sample SAMN12280063, study PRJNA550983) | marine metagenome | isolation source: seawater sampled from same location over 5 years 0.02-0.2 micron viral filtrate | place: USA: collected off the coast of southern California halfway between the port... ... | reverse complement strand
ATATTTTTGAAAAGAAAGATTTTTGGTCTTTTAGTCCAGAAAACTTTTTAGTTTATGATGAGTTTTTTCCTATTTTATTATTTTTAACTATTTCTATTGTTTTGGCTTTAATAATTGTAAGTTCTATGGTATTTTTATACCGCCTTATTGGGATTCTTATTGATGATCCTGTTGAATCATTTTTAACAACTCGGGAATCTTTAGAATCTGTTATTAAAGAGACCTGTAAAACAAAAATGGTATATAAGGAAAAGTCTAAAAAAAAACTTCCCAAAAGGAATTCCGTAGTTTTTAGATTTTTAATTTCGCCAAATACCACGGCGATATATGTGGAGCTACGGCCACAACATTTTGATCTAAGCGCTGGTCAAATGATCGGGGATGACCCGTGTCTTATAAATGTCATCCCGAAAAGGTGGCGGAAAGTGGAAGCATCGGAAAAAAAACCTTTGAATAACCTGAAAATGGGTTGTCTAGCAAAGTATTTTCAAAGGTTATTTCCATCCATCAATGCTTCTAATATTCCATGGTATTACCAAACAACGTATACAAAAGGCTGGGGGTTATTTAAGAAGCAAATGACGTTGTTTGAGTTTCGTTTCAATGTTCTCCATTCTAACATAGGATGTGTTAATAGGATTGTTGTTAGTGAAACTACTAGTCATGGAAATCATATGGATGGAGCATTGAAACTGGAAGACTTAGACGAAAGGCTTTTTTCAGGTTCAATGGATTCTCCATTTGAAAACAGAACAGCTAGAATTGAAGTCCTTTCGGACCTAGCACTGTTCGTCAACCAGGGAAACTTTAATCTTGGGTCTTCATCCCAAGGATATCTAACCCGGGTGGATCAATATTTGAATTAAGTTTTTTATACCAAATATTTGTCTATTTAAAATAAATAATAACACCTGAAACCTGATAAGAAATTCAAGCGTGTTTCTGAGAAAATTATTAAAATACTTTAAGTTGAAAGGGAAATATATATAAATTTCTTAGAGTTCAGTTAGTCTAACTAAACGTTATTTTTGTTGTCAGGTGGTGCTTGTTTAAAGTTAGATTTTTTAATTTTTAATTCGGTCAATTGAAAACCAGTAAAAGGTCTTCAATATTATTGTTAATTAAATATATTCATTTTTAGTTTAAAAAAGGCCTGATTTTTCTCTAGCCAAATTACTTTTTTATCTCATCGTACCTATAGTGACGCAAACGTTAAATTTATTAAATTTTCAAGGTTTTCATATATTCTATTATCGCATGCTCGCTCTTGAACTTTTGGGGGACAGCAGATCTTTAAAAATTGTTGATTTTAGATCTCTTATTAGGTTATCATAATTTGTATTCCATTGCTCTTTTAATCTTTCTGAATTAGAAGTATTTTTTTCTTTCAGACCAATATCGTCACTGTTTTTTTTATGTTGTTTATAAAGCATTTACTTCTAATAAAAGAAAAATATAAGGATTTTAGTTTTTTAGAAATTTACTATAATAAATGTATCTTTAATTCAAACATTAGAATAGAATAATTGGTAGCTCATTAAGCTCATGCTCCAAAAGTTGTAAGTTCAAGTCTTGTTTCTAATATAAAAATACTGAAAATGATTTAATGTTATTTTTTTTCATTTATGCGAGGGAATTATTCTTCACAGTTTACTGGAATTCATAAGGAAGTGTGACTTTAATCTTTCTCTATTAGGGCCGAAGATATTTATGAAAAAGATTCGGATTTTATGAATGTCATCCCTGGAAAAAATTGTTGGGAACAAGTCCGCAAAAAATTCCAGATCTCATATCCTTCGTTCGGACAAAAAGTCTTGCGCTCCATCGCCTGGATTTTCCATCATCTTTCGGGGACATTATTGTCATCAAACAACCTTTCTTATAGCTTGAGGTTGGTAAGGAAAAAATGACTTTGTTTGAATTTAATTTTAATCTCCATCTACTTGCTATAAGAGAAATTAATCAGACATACGTCAGCAAAAATTGTTTTCATGGTAATTCATAAACTCATCCTTGACGATGGATAGATTAGCCAAAGAACTTTTTTTCAGTTTAGCTAATTCCTCCATTAAAAAACAGAGAAGCCAGAGAAAAGGTTATGGCTTTACTGAATCTCCAAATGGATGAAAATATGGTTGTCATCTACAGCTCCATGTCCAACTAATTTTTAGTTCAAAAGAAATGATATAAGAGTTTATATTAAGTTTTTTTAAATTTAATCATTATCTATTTAAAATAAATACTAACACTTGAAATCTGACAAGAAATTCAAGCGTGTCTTTGAAAAAATTAGTAAAGTACTTTAAGTTGAAAGTAAAATATGTATATAATTCTTATAGTTCAGTTGGTTTCGTTATAAAGATTATTTTAAGTAAAGTTACAGTCCGGAACGAAAAACAATTTTTTAGAAGTCTCTATCGTCTAATGGTTTAGGACATTACCCTTTCACGGTAGTAATACGGGTTCGAATCCCGTTAGAGATATACATTATTTTTGTTAAAAATAAACAATTTTAATTAATTTTCTTTCATTTGGATAAAGAAAATTTCAAAATATCTTTTTAATATTATTGTTTATTTGTATATGGAAAGATGACTGAGTAGGTTTAAGGTGAAGATCTGCTAAATCTTTGTGTAAAATTTATTACACCGTGGGTTCGAATCCCACTCTTTCCATCTTTTAGACAAATACAATTTCGTTGAAAAAAGTTGACAAAAGAGATTTCTTTAAATCTTTAAAGATTCAATGATTATAAATTTCAAGTTTTATTTTAGAACAGCTAAAAAGTAAGTAATAATATTTAAAACTTAACAAGAAATCCAAGTGTGTTTTTTAGAAATTTATTAAAATACTTTAAATTGAAAGGGAAATATATATAAAATTTTCATAGTTTAGTTTGTTAAACTAAACGTTGTTTGGGTTAACAGGTGGTATTTATTTAAAATCAAATTTTTTAATTTTTGATTCAGTTAATTGAAAACTAGTAAAAGGTATTTAATGTTATTATTAATTAAATATATTAATTTTCCTTTAAATTATTAACAAATTTTTACTGAAACTGTTTATGAAACGATAAGAAAATATTCTTCATTTATGAGTGTTTATATATTAACTATTTAATGTATAATTTTAACATTTCTTTAAAAGAAATGTTATCTTTTAAGTTCCTATATACTTTATATATACTAAATCTTTTATTCTTACTCTTTACTTCAGATAAAATATTCTAGAATTTTCAAATGATCGATACTATTTTTTTCAAGGTATGAGATAGAGAAACCGAAAAACGTGCGGTTATAAACGTTTTTTACTAATTTAATTAAGTAAATCTATATTTTTTATTTAATAAAATTTTTAAGTTTTTGGTTAAATACTGTAGAAAGATATAAATGATTTTCAGTTTTAATAACATATATTGTGACAGCCCTGCTTATTGGCAAATCTCTTTGCAAGAACCTGCGAGTATTACAATGGAAGGTATTTTACTTTTCAATAAACATTTGTTATTTTTATTAACAGTTATTGTAGTTTTTGTAGCTTGGTTATTAGTATATACAATTTATTATTTTGTAGAATTTACAAATAAATACGGTTCAAAATTTGTTCATTCTAAAGAATTAGAGATTGTATGGACAACAATTCCAGCGTTGATTCTGTTAATTTTATCAACGCCATCTTTTACTTTACTTTATGCAATGGATGAAATTTCTGAACCAGAATTGTCATTAAAAATTTTAGGGCATCAATGGTTTTGGAGTTATGAAATATCTGATTTTAATTCTTGTCATAAACAAGATCAAAGTTTAAAATATGTTTGTTATATGATGGTATTAGATGGATTACCAAAAACAAAACAAGGATATTTCCGATTATTAGAAACAAATAAACGAGTAATTCTTCCAACAAATACTCATTTACGTTTATTAGTAAGTGCTGCTGATGTATTACATAGTTGGACAGTTCCTTCTTTTGGGTTAAAAGTAGATGCTTGCCCTGGACGTTTGAATCAATTGAATTTATTTATTAAAAGAGTAGGGGTTTTTTTTGGTCAATGTAGTGAGATTTGTGGAGTAAATCATGGTTTTATGCCTATTGTTGTTGTGTCATTACCAACCCTTCAATTTCATCATTATATAATGACTAAGTTAGAATTAGGTTAAAACGTAATTTATTAATAAATAAAATGACATTAAAAAAAAAAAATTTAAAAAAAAAAATAAAAAATTTTACTATTAATTTTGGCCCACAACATCCTGCTGCTCATGGAGTTTTGAGACTTGTCTTAGAGTTAAAAGGTGAAATAGTAGAACGAGCAGATCCTCATATAGGTTTATTACACAGAGGGACTGAAAAACTGATTGAGTACAAAAATTATTTACAAGCATTACCGTATTTTGATAGATTAGACTATGTTTCAATGATGTCGCAAGAGCATACTTTTTGTTTAGGAATAGAGAAGTTGTTAAACGCACAAGTTCCTATTCGAGCTCAATACATTCGAACTTTATTTGCTGAAATTACAAGAATTTTAAACCATTTATTAGCTGTAGGTTGTCATGCAATGGATGTTGGAGCTATGACACCTTTTTTATGGTCTTTTGAAGAGCGTGAAAAATTGATGGAATTTTATGAGCGTGTTTCTGGAGCACGTATGCATGCAGCATATTATAGACCTGGAGGCGTATCTTTAGATATACCAACAGGATTATTAAATGATATTTATTTATTCGTTGAACAATTTAATCTACGGTTACTTGAAGTCGAAGAAATGTTAACCGAAAATCGTATTTGGAAACAACGTTTAGTTGATATTGGGGTAGTGTCTGCTTCTGATGCTCAGGCTTGGGGTTTTAGTGGTGTGATGTTACGAGGTTCTGGAATCAATTGGGACCTTAGAAAAAGTCAACCTTATGAAGTTTATGATAAACTACTGTTTAATATTCCTGTAGGCACAAATGGTGATTGTTATGATCGATATTTAATTCGAATTGTTGAAATGAAAGAATCGTTAAAAATCATTGAACAATGTTTGAATCAAATTCCTTCTGGTATTGTAAAAAACAGTGATAAAAAGTTAACTCCTCCGGGTCGAAAAGATATTAAAAATTCGATGGAAGCATTAATTCATCATTTTAAAATTTATACTCAAGGTTTTACTGTTCCTTACAATGAAACTTATACTGCAAGTGAAGCTCCTAAAGGTGAATTTGGTGTGTACATGGTTTCCAATAACACAAACCGTCCATATAGATGTAAAATTAAAGCACCTGGTTTTGCTCATTTACAAGCATTAAATCATATGTCAAAAGAACATTTAATTGCTGATGTTGTTACAATAATTGGGACTCAGGATATAGTATTTGGAGAAGTTGATAGATAAAAATAATTCTATATATGAGAATTCCTAAAGATAAAAAGAAAAGAAGTTTATATTTTAAATTTGAAAAGCAAAGTCTTATTTTAAAAAGTATTGCTCAAAATTATTCAATTGCGAAAACTATACGGTGGAATTCAGAGTTAAATTTAACAAGATTACTTTTAAATAGTTATAAAACTCGTTTAGTAAAACGCTGCATTTTAACCGAAAGAAAAAATAAATTCAATAAATTATTAAATATTTCAAGACTCTCGTTTTTACGACTTGCGAGAAAAGGTTTTATTACTGGTTTAAAAAAATCAAGTTAGTAAAAAAATATCTATTTTTTAATTCTATTTGATTGATAAATTAAGTTTCAACTCAAAATAAAAATTTATACATGGATAAAAAACTAATATTAAATAATTTACGTTCTCTTTCAAAAATATGCCCATTACAAAAAATTCAAATTTTTAATAACAATTTAATTGTATTTATTAAACCAGACATTTTATTAGATATTTTATTATTTTTTAAAAATCATATATCATATCAATTTAAATTGTTAACTTGTATTTCTGGAGTAGATTATCCAATGAATAAGTACCGTTTTCAAGTTGTATATGAATTATTAAGTATTCGTTACAACTTTAGGATTCGTATTAAAACGTTTACTTATGAATTGTTTAGCCTTGAATCGTGTGAAAATTTGTTTCCAGCAGCTGGTTGGTATGAGTGCGAGATTTGGGACTTGTATGGCATATTTTTTAAAAATCATTCAAATTTAAAAAGAATTTTAACGGATTATGGGTTTGAAGGATATCCATTAAGAAAAGATTTTCCTTTAAGTGGATTTATTGAAATGCGTTACAATGAAATTGAAAAACGTGTAGTTAATGAATCATTAGAATTATGTCAAGAGTATAGAACGTTTGCTTTTTTATCTCCTTGGTCAACTCAAACAAATTTTTAAAACATATTATGGGATATAGCCAAGTGGTAAGGCTTTCGTTTTTGGTACGAACATTCAAAGGTTCAAATCCTTTTATCCCAATTATTTTTTAAAGTAATTAGCTCAATTGGTAGAGCATTTCGCTTACAACGAAAATGTTGGTGGTTCGAGTCCATTATTACTTAAAAAAAAATTTAGTGTTAAAATGTATTTAGTTTTAGTATTTTTACCTTTAGTAGGGTCTTTAACTGCTGGACTGTTTGGCCGAGTTATAAGTCCTAAGGGTTCTTGTTTTGTAACTGTAATATTATTATTTACAACTTTTTTAATTTCCACTTTTGCTTTTTATGAAGTTGCTTTTATAGGCTGTCCTGTTTATATTAAATTAATACCCTGGATTAATTCGGAAACACTTAACATTGATTGGGGTTTTTATTTTGATAGTTTAACTGTAAGTATGTGTTGTATCGTTACCTTTGTTTCTACTTTAGTTCATTTATATTCAACTGAATATATGTCTCATGATCCTCATTTGTCTCGATTTATGTCTTATCTTTCTTTATTTACTTTTTTTATGTTAATTTTGGTAACTGCTGATAACTTTATTCAAATGTTTGTAGGGTGGGAAGGTGTTGGTTTATGTTCTTATTTATTAATTAACTTTTGGTTTACAAGAGTACAAGCAAATAAAGCTGCTATTAAAGCAATGGTATTAAATCGAATAGGTGATTTTGGTTTAGTGTTAGGGATTTTAATTATTTTTGTTGAATATAAAGCTGTTGATTATGCAACTGTTTTCGCAATGACACCTTTTTTTGTAAAAGAAAATTTTATTTTTTTAAACATAAATTTTAATTTAATTGATATTATTGGTTTTCTTTTATTTATAGGTGCAATCGGGAAATCAGCTCAATTAGGATTACATACATGGTTGCCTGACGCTATGGAAGGCCCTACACCTGTTTCTGCTTTAATTCATGCAGCTACGATGGTTACAGCTGGTGTTTTTTTAATTGCTCGAAGTTCTCCTTTATACGAATATACTCCAAATGTATTACGTATTATTACAATTTTAGGTGCTTGTACAGCATTTTTTGCAGCAACTGTAGGTCTTCTTCAAAATGATTTAAAAAGAGTGATTGCTTATTCAACATGTAGTCAGTTAGGTTATATGGTTTTTGCATGTGGATTATCTAACTATTCTGTTGGAGTTTTTCATTTAGCAAATCATGCTTTTTTTAAAGCTTTACTTTTTTTAGGTGCAGGGTCAGTTATTCATGCTGTTGCTGATGAGCAAGATATGCGAAAAATGGGAGGATTAAAATATCTTGTACCTTTTACATATTCTATGATGGTTATTGGTTCGTTAGCCTTAATAGGGTTTCCATTTTTAACAGGTTTTTATTCTAAAGATGTTATTTTAGAAGTAGCTTATGGAAAATATACTGTAGAGGGGCATTTCAGTTATATGTTAGGTTCTATTGGAGCATTTCTAACAGCTTTCTATTCAACACGTTTATTATATTTGACGTTTTTATCATCACCTAATGGGTATAAATCAGTAATTAGTGCTGCTTATGACTCGTCTTATCAAATATGTATTGCTTTGGCTGTTTTATCAATTCCAAGTATGTTTATTGGATTTTATACCAAAGATATGATCATTGGACTTGGGACGGATTTTTGGGGAAATGCTTTATTCATTTTACCTGAAAATATGAATATGATTGATGCTGAATTTATTGAACATATTTATAAAATACTACCTGTTATTTTAAGTTTATGTGGAGCTTTAAGTTCATTTTTACTGTATACATTTGGAACTACGTTTCTATTCAAATTTAAATTTTCATTTTTTGGTAAAAAAGTCTATAATTTTTTAAATAAAAAATGGTTTTTTGATAAAGTCTATAATGAAATAATTGGTCAATTTCTTTTTAAGTTTGGTTATAATGTTAGTTATAAAGTAATTGATAGAGGAATTATTGAAATGTTTGGACCAATGGGGTTATCTAAATCTATTTCTGAAAAAGCATTATATATTAATAGACTACAAACAAATTATATTTATCATATAACGTTACTTATTTTAGTTGGTAGTAGTATTTTACTTGGAACTCGCCAATTTTGGTTGATTTTTGGAGATTTTGTTGATTTTCGAGTTTTTGTTATTTTTTTCGTTTTAAGTTTCAATTTAATTTATTTTTTAAAAAAATAAAAAATTAGTTATAAATGAAAATTTTTAAGTTAATGTTAAAGACTTTTAAGTTTGTTAATGAAAAGAGAGATTACAGTATTATTTTTAAAAATAATATAGTTCATAATGAACAATTTCAATATTTAAAGACTCGTCATACATGGCATTTAGTTGATCCAAGCCCTTGGCCTTTAGTAGCATCACTAGGTGCTTTTTTTATGACTTCTGGTGGTGTATTGTATATGCATAATTTCATAGGAGGTGGGAAGTTATGTTTCACAGGTTTTGTAACCATTTTGTATGTAATGTACATATGGTGGCGTGATATTATACGAGAAGCTACTTTTGAGGAACAACATACTTTTTCAGTACAAAGAGGTTTAAGATTAGGAATGATTCTTTTTATTGTATCAGAAGTTATGTTTTTTTTTGCTTTTTTTTGGGCGTTTTTTCATTCAAGTTTATCGCCAGCATTTAATATAGGGGGTGTTTGGCCACCTGTAGCTATTGAAACAATTCAAACTTCTGGAATTCCTTTAACGAATACATTTTTTTTGTTAAGTTCAGGAGCAACAGTTACTTGGGCACACCATGCTATCATTGTACGGGCTAAAAAACAAGCTATATTAGGCTTAATTTTAACTATTATTTTAGCTACAATTTTTACCTTTTTTCAAGGTATTGAATATTTAGATGCACCATTTACTATTACAGATAGTGTTTTCGGTTCTTGTTTTTACATGGCTACTGGATTTCATGGGTTCCATGTATTCATTGGAACGATATCTTTGTTAGTTTCACTAATTAGAATTGTGTTAAATCATTTTACTTCAACGCACCATTTTGGGTTTGAGTCAGCTGCATGGTACTGGCATTTTGTTGATGTAGTTTGGTTATTTTTATTTATAACGGTTTATTGGTGGGGCGGTGTTCATTAATTAATACTCCTTTAATTTTTTAACAACCAAAATGATGGAATTGGTAGACATGCTAGGTTTAGGTTCTAGTTCTTTTGAAGAGTAAGGGTTCAAGTCCCTTTTTTGGTATAGAGTATTGTCAAAAAATTGTACTTATTTGAAATTTTAATAACTAAGTTGTGTGAGAGAAATTAGAGTTTTCTTTGCGAAGACTTATCGAACAATTAATCATAGTACTTGAATACTTACTGTACGGATCTTTCCCACCAATATAAAAATCGTTGATCCAAATTTTTAATTTTGTAGAGAAAATTTTAGATTTGTTCATTATCAATTTTTTAGTTGGCCAAACTTTAATTTTGTTAGTTATTTTAGAAAAATGGCTATTCGATTGTTTATTAACATTGCTAGTTGCAACAAATAGAAAATTTGTAAAGTTAGTGAATTTATTTAAACTGATATTATTAAAACTCAATATAGAGTTAGATTTTAAGTTATTTAAATAACAAATTTTTTTTGAGTAAGCAAAAATTTTTCTTAATATTAACCAATCTTCTTTTGTTTGTTTGTTTGTTGATATTAGTTTTATACTTTTTTTAAAAATACCTTCTGTATTTAAAAAAGTTGCACTAGATTCAAAAAAAACATTATTTGGTAAATTTAAGTAATTATAAATTTTATATTTTGAGTTTGATACTTGTGAAAGCCCATTTACAATTCCATGATTTTGTTCTAAGCAAAATTTAGGCAAAGAAGTATCATTTACATCAGAATAATTTAATAATTTAAGATTAACGATTTTTCTTAAATTTGATGTTAAATTTGGAAGATTTAAAAAGTATAATCCACTGCTAGTATCTAGATCTTTTACATTAAAGGTCTTGAAATTATTTAAATACTTTACACCAACCTCATTTAGCGAGGAGTTTAAAATATTTAAATTATTTTCACTACAATTTTTTTTAGTTTGATAAGCAATTAGTTTAAGTAGTTTGAAAATTCCTTGAGAGTCATTTCTATTAAAAATTGATGAACTACTAACAAACAATAAGTTTAAATTATTACTAAATTCTTGGCATAAAAACCCTGTTCCTTCGGTAATTAATTGTAAGTCTTTTGTTGTTAAACCTGAAGTTTCTGTCGGTATTGTTAGGTCATTAAAAGAACCAAAGGAAAGCACTTTAAAGTTTCCTTGAAGATATCGCTTTCTTAACTTTATATTAAAGTTTGAACTTTCATAACGACTATTTAATCCAAAAAGTACACAAATGTTCGATTGAGCTAATTGGTTTGTTAAAGTCTTAGGTTCGTTGATTAAAAATGAATCTTCAAAATCAACTGTTGCTAAATTTTTCTCAATTTTTCTTAATTTTACAAAAGAGTACTTTCTCGAGAATAAAACTAATAAGTTTAAAATTTCTAAACTTATATTATTATCAAAAACAATACATAATTGGTATGTTTTAAAAAAGTGTTTATTTAAGTGGTCGTGAAAATATAAAGTTAATATAATTTCAGTTAAAAGAAGTTTCCAAGTTTTTGCTACAAAAGTTTCGCTTTTTCCGGTTTGTATGACACCGTTTAGTACTCTTTCTGGAGAAAACATACCATCAAATGCAAATCGAGTTTTATTTGAAATCCATGTGTTATCTTTTAAACCTGTTTCATAGTTTGGCATTAACTTTACTATAGCATTATTTTTTATATAAATTTGCAAGGATTGGCCAAATCCATCTGAAAAGTCAATAGAGTTTAAATTTTTTAATTCCCAACTTCTATTTATAAATGGGTAGGGTTTAGAAGTCAACGCCCCTACAGGACATAAATCAATAATATTTCCAGATAGTTCTGATTGAAAAGCTTTAGTTACATATGTCCCTATTTCGCTGTCTAATCCTCGGCCAAACATGCCTAAATCTTCAGTTCCTGCAATTTCATCAGCAAATCTAACACAACGTGTACAGTGAATACAACGAGTCATGACAGTTTTGACTATAGGTCCTATATTTTTATCAGT
>VMHT01072695.1_pt1 | contig 11440 bp, 37 predicted proteins | sample 4693611 | NCBI WGS metagenome assembly VMHT01 (sample SAMN12280063, study PRJNA550983) | marine metagenome | isolation source: seawater sampled from same location over 5 years 0.02-0.2 micron viral filtrate | place: USA: collected off the coast of southern California halfway between the port... ... | reverse complement strand
TTTCACTTTCGTTCTTGTGGTCTGTCTTGATTTATGGTATGATAAGTTATGAGGGGTTAACTATCGAGGTAATACTATACACAGCTATAAACATGTTGTGCTTAGGATTATCCTGGATTTTATATACGCACAAAGATAATGAAGAAGATAATTGAAAATTTCAAAAACTTTCTAAATGAGGAAACCGAGACTAAGTACCAAATATTTCTTGATATGGATGGTGTCCTAGTTGATATGACCAAGGGGTTTGTTGATGAAGCTAACACCAACTTGGAGCGTTTGAGGAAAGGCGAACGAACAACAGACATTCACGGCCCCAAAAGAGCAAAAGCTTTGCAAAAACTAAAAAGACTCATGGACGAAGAAGGTCGCAAGTATGCAACTGTCGAGGGATTTGAACATACAACTTTTCTTAAAGATTCCAAACAAGAATACACTGGAGCAGACAAACAAATCGAGAGATATTTTTATGCACTGGCCTCAAAAAATCACGATTTTTGGGAATCGCTACCAGTGATGCCAGGTGCACAGGGGCTGGTTGAAGCGGCAAATAAAGCTTCTACTTATAGTGGCGGTGCTTATATTCTTTCTGCCCCAATGGACCAAGACACGATTAACGGAAAAATGGACTGGATTAAATCACGCAAGAAGTCTTGGCTTAGAGGAATTAAGAAAGTCTTTATCAAAGAAGATAAAGGTGGGTTCCTTAAAACCCTAGAGCTGCCAGATAATGTAATACCAATATTGATTGACGATCGAACAAAATATATTGATCAATTTCGAGATTCTGGTGTTAAAAATGCTACGGCATGGAAGTATAATCCAATTTGTCGCATAGGTTCATCGCAGGACATAAAGAAAATACCAACCGAACTTTAAGAAAGACACTACATGGAATTAATATCAACCCATTTCGTTAAAACACAAGACGTAGGTTATCATGGGAATTTGTTTGGTGGAATTATGTTGGCATGGCTAGACGAAGCCGCTGCTTCGTTTGCTGCTCAAGTTTGCGATTCACCTAGGATGGTAACGAAACATATAGCAGAGTTAACTTTTGAAAAGCCTGTGCGCCCTGGTCAACTAATTAAAATATACGGAAAGGTCGAGAGAATCGGCAAGACGTCTTTGACAATGGCTGTTGAGGCCAGGCGGCACGCGGTATATAATGTAACTCAGAAAATTGCTGTTTCGACGAAAATAACATTCGTTCGTATTGATGGGGATGGAGACCCGATTCCAATAAGTGAAAAGGTTCGACAAAAATATCGAAATGAGAATGATTATTCATAATGAAAAAAACAAAGCGATTACTTAAAGATTTAATCTTACTCCGAGCCCCGGAGGAAAATTATATTGTTTTAACATTAGTTAAGCTCGTAGCTTTTATCGTTGGTGTTGTCGTTGGTTATGAACTACATGATTTTATTAGGAATTGTGGATAAAGTATAAAAAATATTAAATTGCCCCTAGTTAAGATAAGTTTAAGTTGTTATAGCAGCATGTTATAATGACTGCAGAGGGGCAATTATTATGAATCAACACAAAACCGACAAGCTCTTCAATAAATTTCCAACGATTTACCGGGAGAGGCTGATGACAACATATCAGTCTGAGATGCCGTGGGGATTTCAGTGTGGTGATGGGTGGTACGATATCATTCACAACCTTTCGCTGAAGCTCGAAAAGATTGCCGGCAAATGTACAAATAAAGATTCGTCGCCGGCGGTTTCAGAAGTCCGCTCTGGCGGCGACAAATTGATCTTTCGTATACGAAATTCAGACTTTAAAATTGATTCCCTCGTTTTTGAATCTATGCAAAAATGTGCCTTCACATGTGAGAACTGCGGATACGCCCCGGCATTCTTGCAAAACGATCACATAATAAAAAATCAGGTCGTGTGTAATCGGTGCTACGGAAAAAAGAAGAGTCAGGCAACGAAGATCAGTCGTTTAATGGGTAAAGTTAGGGGTGCATGTAGAGAAACCTAATATTGGCGATCTAGTAATGCTTCTGGGAGAGAACTTTTCAGATGAAATTGGAATTGTTTTAGATATTGGTGAGCGGGTAGAAGCTGATGAATATATCGTTATCGAACAAATATTGGTGCGCTGGTCAAAAAGCCATAAAAGCTCGTGGGTTTCTTTGAGTCAAATCAAAGTGATTAGCGGCATACAACAGTGAAGGATAAATTTCAAGTGGGCGATTTGGTACAGTTTAAACAGATTTCGATGATTCCCGATCTACATGGTCACCGGGTAGGCATGGTTACTGATTTCGATAAGAAAAGTGGATACCGTACTAAAAAATATTTAATTTATTGGACACCCGCTAACAAGTCAGCGTGGCACTATTCAAGTGAATTATCAATTTTGAGCAGGAAAGAAGGTAATGTATGAAAAGGGCGATTTAGTATTTCACATACATCACCTTAAGGATTTCGGCCCTGGAATTGTGTTGGGGATCAAGGGCTACAAATATTATCCTGCTATAGCTTATATCGTGTATTTTTCAACGAATCGTGTGATTGTAAATGCCCCAGAAGAAGATTTAGTGCGGAATGCCCCAGAACAAACCACGATATAAAATTGGTGAACTTGTACGAGTCGAAGATGAGCTGGCGATGTTTTCTGGCCAGCAGCAAAACAATATCGGAATTGTTTTAAAAGTTAGGTCAAGTACGGATTATTATTTGCTGAGTTCCCAAGAGCATCATTATGAATATAAAATATACTGGCAAGACCCAAATGAAAATGTGGACGAGTGGATGCCAGAGATGTTTTTAAAGGCATTACAAGATGATTAATTTCTCCATTCCAGAGATATTGCTTGACATAACCCTAGTCGGAATGGTATTATGGTAAAAATGACATGGATAAAACTAGTCCTTTTCATCATTGCAGTTATCATACCTGGAGGCTTGTTTGTGTTTTTTAGTTGGGTCATACTTGAAAAAAAGAAAGAATTAGATAAAAAAGTAAATATTTTAAATGTGACTGAGGATGTAGAAGATGCATCCGGTGGTGACAGCGACACAAGACCAGAAGACGATGTTGGTGAGTTTTTCATTCATAGGGGTAACTAGCCATTAATGCAAAAAACAACTAAGTAATGTCGGAATTTAAATGAAATCATATTATTTTTTAGGAGATTGAAGATGCACGATTATACTGATTTTGCTGAAGAAATCGAAGCGCTTGAAACTGATGTAAATTATTGGGAGGGCAGGGCCAAAAATTTTGAGGCTTTACTCAAGGACGTTGCTCAAATTTTAGAGGAGTATACACTCTGCTTGAAAACAAAGAATAAAGGTCATGCTTCGGCTGATTCTTTGACATATAAAACAAAAGATATTTTGGCTGACATAAATAATGAACTTAGTTCAGCAGATCGTTAATGTTAATTGTCTCGCGGGACAAAAATGAAATATTCTTATTGGGAGATCGAGGCTTCCCAGGCCCGTAAAAAAAAGAGGGTTAGGTTTAGAATATCAGCATATGATTACTCTGCGGAGAGAATAGCTGAAATCTTGTCTGAGGTATATGATCAGTTTACTGATATAAAAGTTACAAAAATGTCTTGACAACTAGCCAAATGCCTGCAACAATGAAGTTAGCACATGAGTAAAAAAAATCAAGTATTCGAAGTCGGTGATCAGGTAGTAGTTGAATCTTTAGAGAGCTGGGGTATTTTGCGCGTAGAAAAGGTATACACAGATGTTGATCCGCCACGATATACCGTTGTAGTTCCCGGGCAACTTACTTATCTTACTCACATTCTTGCAAGTAAATTGAGAAGAGCAAATGAAAAAGGGTAATATGATTAAGCATCTTTTTACTGGCGAAAAGGGTTATGTCGTGGGAAAGCGGAAATATTCTTACGATGCCTATTTCATTAGTTCCGGGGCGAAAAAACTAATTATTGGAGACCCTCGATACCGTAGGATTCGATATTGAATATAAGGATTTAATTAAATCAGGGAAGTGAGATATAAACATTAACAGGGTTCCTGCCTCAACGAACCCTATAACACTTAGGAAATATGCGATGCATAAAAAATTGTTACCGAGAGGCTGGCATGCTGAGGGTGAGGACACTCAGCGCTTCCCTGATTTTTAAATCTACAAAAAATTTTATAAGTTGTTGACTTTTAATCTCAATCTGTTATACTCATGAGTATGGATAGAACGATGAATTTGCCATTTTCGATTGGCGATATAGTGGAAGTAGATATAGAAAAAGCGCACCCGAATGACTTTCCGGGTACTTTGGCCGGTCGTTATGCTGTGGTAAAAGCTATGGGTATTAACTGGATCAAGATTAGATTCACAGACAATCAGTGGGCGCTTACAATAGCGCCGGATATGTTTAAAAAGGTAGAAGATGAAAACACACATCGTTTTTGATACTGACGACCGATCGGGCATGGAAAGCACTGTCCAGATTATCGATCATCTTGCCGAAAAGTATTTGGCCCGGCCCACGAAGCGTTATGACAAATCATTCGGCAAGATTAAATTTATTAAAACGCTACGCAGTTTTGCGAAGCAGATTCAAAAAGATTTTAATCTTGACGAAGAGACATACAACTTTCAGCGGCTAAAATACGCAAAAGATTTTACCGACACAATCTGGAACGATGGAATTTGAATCCATCGATTGGCTCGCTAGTGAGGTTTATTCCACCCTGGTCTGAGTCCCCGGAACTAACAGGTATTATCATAGCTGTTAATGTTAATGAAAATTTATACAATGTCGTGTGGTATCTTAACGGAGAATTTAAGTCTAACAGGGCTATATGGTATCCTCCCACTTCATTTGAAATAATTTCGCAGGTTTAAACTATTTAATACACACATGAAACAACTGCTTGAAAATTGGAATAAATATCTCGTCGATAATAATTGGAAATATCGAATTCTCAATGAAGTCGCATTCAGCAGAGTAATGACGGACTACGGAGAGCGGGGGTATGTTATTCTAACCAGCGATCGATCTTGCGAGGCTGAACATAATTTATCCGCCGGGAAAGAATGTTCTCAGGAAGAAGAGGCGGAACAATTTTTAATCAATAAAAAAAATATGCGTCAACTTCTTGCTGATATCCGTGTTGCAGGATTTGGCTACCTGCCAACGTTGGGAGGCTACAAAGAAGATTTAGTTGATCCAGAAACAGGAGAACCAGTTAGGGATGAAGAAGGCGAAATAGTTAAAGTTGATACTGAAAGCCCAGAGAATTCTGTTATCATCGTTGCTCGCCCCGACAAGGATCTTGATCATGAAAAATTAAAAAATCTTGGCACGTATCTTGCGGATAAATATCGTCAAGATAGTTTCTTTTACAAGCCACCAAACGATATTGATGGGGGAGCATACTGGATTAAATCTGATGGCTCTATCGATATGCAATTTAAAACCTTCACGATTAACGACATAAAACAACAATTTTATACACAAATGAAACGAGGCCCCCGCCATCGATTCACGGCGTTGGACGAGAATAAAGAAATGATCTTCAGAGTTAGAACATCACCAACCAGTGCAGCCGAAGCACGAAGTCGTTATGGCGAAGTATTTATGAAATTTTCAAAGTGATCACCAACGTAACTGGTACCCTGTATTTTGCTTTGTTTCTGATGTTCACGCACTGTGAGCCTGATCGTGGGGATGCGTGCGATGTGCTGGTGGAGCAGATAAATAAAAGTTATGAGCTCCTAGATTCCCACTCCAGGTCTAAAAGAATGTTTCAACCAAACATAATTCCAACTTCGAGGGAAAGATTAAAGTTGCTCCGGCGCTATGATGAACTCCACTGCGACAGGATAGGAAGATAAAAAAGTCCTTGACACTTGATAGCCCTTCTGCTATGCTAGTAGCATGAAGGTTGGCGACCTTGTTCGCAGGGCTGTAGAAAATAACGGAAAGTGCCTGCATAGTTATGTGGGAATCATCGTGGAGGATCTCCACCCGGGTGAGAACGAATTTTATGAGACCCCCGTGTTCAAAGTATCTTGGAGCGCCGGCAATACGGCATACGCAATATCGGAGAGCAAACTGGAGCTTTTAAATGAATGTCGGTGATCTTGTAAAGATGAATCGTGCTTGCTCAAGCGCGTGGGATTCCTATGCCGCTCCTGGCCAGCGCGCACAATCGCGTATACGGGAAGACCTGGGAATCATTCAGAAGATTGTTCAGGAGAGCTGGAGCCACACCCCGCTCCGCAACGTCTATCATATTCGCTGGCCCGATGGCGGGATCAGTAATCAGTACGATAACGAAATCGTCCTGCTGTCGAGGGTAAGTGAAAATCGGTGATTTGGTAAAATATTGCGGAAATGATTGGCCCGATAAGGGAACTTTGGGTATTATCATTGGGTGCAACGACGCGAATGAATATAGCCAAGCATACCCCGTCGTAGTATATTGGTGTGGATTTGGGGGAAGTGGTTTTGCATATGAAAAAGAAGAAACTTTGGAGTTGGTAAATGAAAATTGGTGATTTTTTAAAGGGCGCGTTGGCTGGAGTGGGTGTGGCTCTTTTTTTTTCGGTGCAACATTATAGCGCGAAGATAGAAGAGAATACTGTACGACACGATGAAAGAGTGGAAAATCTGAAATCGAACTATCAACTACAACTTGATGCTTTAGGGGATGTGGACGAAGAATGTGCCGAATTGTTCGAGAGAAATATAGAACTGGAAGTTGCAGTTATTCAGTTGGAGGGAGTAATTATTCAAGCAGAAGTTAATTGTCTCCAGAGACTCCAGCGCGCAGAAAAGAAGCGTTGTAAGTGAAAATCGGTGATCTTGTTTGGTTGTGCTGCACTCCGGGGGGCTTGTGCCTTTTTGTGGGTTCGCGACGACGGATCGAGGATAATGAGCTTCTTTATAAAGTCTTTCACCCCACGATGGGATACACCGAAATGAACGCTTACTACTTCGACACGCTGGCTGAAGCACTCAAGTTTGCAGAATCCACAATAACCTCTTGACACGGGCACCTTCCCGTGCTATTCTATGAACATGGAACGACTACCGGCTATAGGTGATCTAGTAAAGTTAAAGAAGGAAGACCAAAATCGTTATCGAATGTATGATTTTGGTCTTGAAATAGTATTTCGGAGAAGCGGCGACTGTATTGCTTTCGTCAGTGATCCTAAGAGATTCATGCCTGCTTGTTTTTTTGAGGTTGTCAGTGCAGCATTTTAAAGTGGGCGACTTGGTTCGTGATCCATCGGGAGACGATTTGGCACTAGTGGTAGCCGTGCATCCTGCGACAGGGCATGTAAATATTCAATGGCTTCAGCCTCCTTATTTTACAGAAAATTATGCGCGTAATTGGCTAGACGTTGTAAGTGAAGCCAAAAAATAAAAAAGAACTGTTGACTTTACGCAAAAACAGTGTTACGATAAGGTTGTAAGGATGAATGGGCCGCTAGCTCAACTGGCAGAGCATCGGACTTTTAATCCGAGGGTTCAGGGTTCGAGTCCCTGGTGGCTCACCAAATATTATGGATTTTAAAGTAGGCGACATTATAGAAAACAAGAAACTAATTATCCGCTGGCTTGTGACTGAAGTGGGAGAGCACAGCTACCATTTACAGTCAGTCAGAGACAACGAAGAAAGTCTTTTTCCGAAAGAAGTAGTTAATGCGGAATTTAAATTAGCAAGCCGGCCAGAACAAATTAGTAACTAACAATATTTAATTGGCGCGGTGGTGGAATTGGTATACACAGCAGACTCAAAATCTGCCGCCATGCAGGCTTGCGGGTTCGAGTCCCGCCCGCGCTACCAATAGGCTCCCGAAGCATTGGTGGCGATGCAGCGGATTTGTAACCCGCAGAACTTGGTTCGATTCCAGGCGGGAGCACCAGAAAATAAAAATAATGCTTGACATGCCGAAAGAGAAAAGGTAAGATAAGACATATGAGTGTAATGGGCACTGGCGGAAAGATTAGATTGGCGGCTGGCGGTTGGTGGTCGCCTTATGGTGACACTGATGAGGAAATCCGCGAGAATATAAAAACCGGATATATGCCTAACGCGCCGGATGCGATGAGGGTTGGCCCAAAACATTTTACTGGCACCAGGACGGGCGATGAAACCCTACGAGATTTTTTGGGCGATATCGACGCTCTCGGCGGTCAAGCGAAAGAATCTTACGAGAAGAGAAAGAAGAATAATGCCTAAAAGAAACGAACAGAGTTATATGATTGTCAAGACTCAGTGGGGCGATGTTAAAGTTGACAAGGACGGTAACAGGATCCCTGTGAGCGAAAAGAAGCCCGAGGTCAAGAAGGGCAGAAAGAAAAAGAAGTGACAAAAAGAACCTATGTAAACTTTGAAAAAGGACATATTGAAACTCTGTTACGCGCTTTAGAAGAATTGGAGGTGTTTCGGGGCTTCCTTACGGAACGGCAGACGTTTGTTGAAACGCTTTTGATCGAGGCACTTGACAGGGCTGAAAAAGCCTGGTAACATAGAAAAGAGTTAGCCGGTGCTTACGAACCTAAGAGAATACTCAGAAATGACCTACCCCGCGCAGGGCAGTAACTCAGTAGGTCAGAGTAGCGTTCTTATAAAGCGCCGGTCGCGGGTTCAAGTCCCGCCTGCCCTACCAATCTCAAAAGGAAGAAAATGTATCCACTCTTGAATAAAAAAATAGTATGCGCCGACGGATTTTTTATGTCTGTCCAGGCGAACGAGGGTGCCTATTGCGACCCTCGTATAAACAATGCTGAGAAGTATACTTCAGTAGAAATTGGCTATCCGAGTCATCGTGAAGAAATCATTATGCCTTGGGTCGAAGAACCGGCATCACCTACTGACACGGTGTACGCATTTGTTCCTATCGGGAGAGTAAATGATGTAATCGCTAAACATGGCGGCATTGTAGAGGGCGAAGTCCCCAGCGGTGTTGCTTATTTGAAGGCACCGGATTTTCTTGTTGACACCAACAGTGAAAGATGATATGATATAAATATGGCACGACGAAGCAAATACAGAGTTGGCTCGCTGGTAGAAACCAAGCGGGGCTATGTCAAAGGACAGGGAATCATAGTTGGAGAAAAGAGGATTAGGAACGCCCAATACAACATGACGGATGGTTTTGTTGTTCGTTGGTTTGAAAATCCAAAGTTTTGGAACTATAATGACATGGAACACAGTCACACTTCCGAGTGCACGAAAAATCAAATTAAGGTATTGTCGGTTGCAGCATGAATATCGGGGATCTGGTGCGGCTCACCGATGATGGAGTCATTGCGGCATGGCATCCCGATACCGATGCCGATGCTGTAGGCATTGTAGTCAAACTTGCTGAGACTAAATGGCTCGCGACCGAGGACGGCACGACACTTGCTACGGTCGAATGGCCCCTGAGACAAGACACTCACCTGCCACAAGACCTTGACATAATTCGCAAACATTTTTCTTGACGTAGCATAACTATCGTGGTATGCTAGAAGCATGAAAATCGGTGACTTGGTAAGATGGAGACACGACCCCCGCGCACCGCTGCCATAAGAACACATGGGACTTATTGTAGACGGACCCCGCGCTGGTGTCCAGGGTACTGCGCCGAGCATCGCTTATCAAGTGGCTTGGCTTCAGGTCGAACAGGTAGGCGGCGAGAATCGAGCGTGGCACAACGATCACAACTTGGAGTTGATCAGTGAAAGTCGGTGATTTGGTAAAGGCTATTCATCATGGGCTAGGCATCGTCATGGAAGAAGAAACAAACAAGCGGGACAACCTCGCAGGATATTGGGTTTGTTATTTCAACGAACCCGCTGAGTGGCGTTGGTATTCTTTCGAGGATCGTTATGCGGAGGTTTATGATATTGAGGTTCTTAGTGAAAGTCGGTGACTTGGTGAAGTATAAGGTACGCTGTATCCCCCCAAACATGCCCGAAGCTGGCGACCGAGTATATTTGGTCAGTTCGCTCTGCGGTGGATTTATTCGACTCCACAATATAAACGGGTTGATTGCCAAAGCAAACTTTGATCTGGTGAGAAATATAAATGAAAATCGGTGATCTGGTTCTCTCTCCTTGGGGGGTAACAGCAATACTTTTGTCGGAGCCTAGACTGTCCGCCGATTGGGAACCGGGGTGCGGCACACCGCCGTGGTACGTTGCCGACGTATATTCGACAAAGGGCGGCGGGTTCAAAGATAATTGGGTGGCAGCCGATCTGGAGGTTATCAGTGAATATCGGTGATCTTGTAAAATACGCCCACTACCATGATCTTGATCTGGTCGGTCTAGTATTTGAAGTACACCGAGGTACCCGCCGAGGCCCCACAACCGAGGGCTGGGTCGATATTGTTCATATTCGCTTTCACGATGGCACGGAAGTTGCAGATAGTAGTGACCGCTTTGAGGTTGTAAGTGCAGCCCGGTGACTTGGTGAAATACATCGGTGAGGGCTGGCCTCGCACCGGAACCATCGGCATTGTGCTGGCCCGCAGATCGCTGGCAAAGGATACCGAGGTCGATCAAACTTACACTGTCAAGGTTCACTGGTCTGCGAAAAGCGGAGGTGAATCATGTTGGGAAGACCCGCGCCAACTTGCGCGCACTTCGGACACAGAAATATATTTCAAATAAAAGATTGACGCCGCAGCTTGTTCGTGGTATTCTATGAACATGGAGCGACGTAAAAAGCCACGGGTAGGTGATGTTGTGAAGATCGCCAAGCAGCCTTGGGCGACTGGGCTTATTACTAAGTGCGAGGGAATTCATCTTCATGTGCGGCTGCTCCGAGACAGTCATTCATCACATGAACTTTATGTTCGCCGCGACAGCGTGGAGATTTTGTCTTATGCCCGTCCACAATGATTTGAGAATTGGAATGTTGGTGCTTTGGCACGGCATGGGAATGAACGACGAAGATATAGATGATGTTGGGATTGTTGTACGCATGCCCGGTTCGGCATGGGCGGGCACTTACGATATTGCCTGGTCGGTAGAAAACGCAGTTAGTGAACATTCGCCCGAGGGAATAGAAGAAGCCCTGTATCAGCGGCAACTGGAGATCCCGGGATGAAAGTTGGTGATCTGATAACTTATAAGCAAAGCCCAGACAATCAGGTCTATCCGTGTCCGTGGAGTCGCATGGGTATTATTATCACTGAGAACGGAAATGCGAACGCTGTTCCGTGTCTCCCCACCGACAGCCCCCGAGTGATTTTTGAGGTTTATTGGTATGGCAGCGGAAATGTGGTGTCGCACCTAGAAAAAGCCTTGGAGATTGCAAGATGAAAATCGGTGACTTGGTAACATTCACGCCCGAAAGCTGGGGCACTCTGATAGAGGATCGCCCACTATACATTGTTGTTCGCGGCCCTTACGAGATTGTTTCCCATCCAGAGCGTGACAATCTGATGGTCGATATTGTGATCCCCGGTAGCCCAGATATTTATGCTACTGGCCCCG
>VMHT01214295.1_pt1 | contig 11441 bp, 10 predicted proteins | sample 4693611 | NCBI WGS metagenome assembly VMHT01 (sample SAMN12280063, study PRJNA550983) | marine metagenome | isolation source: seawater sampled from same location over 5 years 0.02-0.2 micron viral filtrate | place: USA: collected off the coast of southern California halfway between the port... ... | reverse complement strand
CTGATTACGATTGAGGGTTCCAAAAACGCTCTTCGATTTGATTTTACATCACCCGATGTTTTGGAACTTGGTTCGATTGAAGGCGGGTTCAGACGCGTTACACTCACCGATATGAAAAAACCACTCGAGGCCCAATACCGCAATATTCTATCGCAATCACCCCAGTCTCTCGCACATGCAAATACCCATTTACAAACAGCTGAAATCCTTCAAATAACCGTTTTACGAGCGGAGAGTTGGAGCTGCAAACATGCAAGTTACTGACCATCGCTCTTGGGAGTCTTCAAGAATCATCGGCTCTTCGGCAAAAACATGGGCCTTTCTTTCGCCGCCGTTCAACGCATGTTTCTCGGTAGTTTCATTGTCGCTGTTTTCACTTGGTTCTTGCAAGACAGCGCCATGGATGCGGCCATGACTTTTATTGGTCTTTCATCTTTAGTGGCCGTGGTTTGGGGGCTTTCAGAAAAAGACATCACTTTCAGCACGCTTGGTTTGAATGCTGATGGTGTTTTGCTCATGTTCAGTTTCGTTGCATCCATCGTCATTTTTGCTGAGTTATGCGTTCGTGTTTTCGACTTCCCATCCGTAGGTTCCTACGCCCTTTCGTTGTGTTTCATCGGTTCTTTTTGGTGGACTGGCGCACTGATTCAACCGAAGAACAACTGAATGAAGTGCGTTTTTGAGGCGAAGTGTGAAAGGCCTCCCTCTTCGACCCTGTCTGATTGCAATGGCGAAGTTTGGAGACCACCCCACATTACCTCAAGCATTGGAAGACCTGCTCATGGAGCAAGTTCACACGGTGTTTCTCAAGGCCGATTGCCCTCCGAGGGTAAAACAAGGCTCGATTGGAGAACTAAAACTCGTCGAAGTTGAATCTGAACAAAACTGGGATACACTACGATTGGAAGCGTTTCAAGAAGAATTAGTTGAATTGGTTGAAGAGAACCGAAGCCGAAGCGATTGTTTCTTGGAAATAGATCGCAAAGGTTGTCAAGTAATACAATTGGGTGACTTGCGCATCTCATGTGCATGGCCCCCATTTGCCGATGCTCGAGAAATCACCATTGTACGTCCAGTTGCTAAACTCTCATTGGATGAGTATGAACTTGATTCTCGACTCATCGAGCGTCTTGCTGACCACCACCGAGGAGTGTTCATTTGTGGGCGGCCAGGTTCAGGAAAAACCACGCTTGCCCAAGCAATTGCAGAATACTTGGACACGGATATTGGGGCCATGGTCAAAACGATGGAAGCGCCAAGAGACTTGCAATTGGCCGACAGAATCACTCAATATGCTCCGTTGGAAGGAGACCTTGAGAAGACTGCTGAGATCATATTCCTTGTCCGTCCAGACTTTGTTATTTTTGACGAAGTGCGACGAGCAAGAGATTTCGAAATATTTGCAGATGTCCGCCTCGCAGGTGTTGGCTTATTGGGCGTCACGCACGCAAATTCTGCTCTTGAAGCAATTCAAAGATTAATTGGCAAAGTTGAACTCGGACTCGTGAGTCAAGTTCTTGACACCATCATCCATGTTGAATCAGGCCAAATTCAACAGGTCTTAGAATTGCGAATGACGGTTAAACCACCAACTGGGATGCAGGAAGAACTCGCACGCCCGGTTATCGAAGTGGTCGAATTTCCAAGTGGGAAAATCACTCATGAAATGTTTGCTTTTGGTTCTGAAATTGCAGTCGTTCCCGTTGAAGGGCGAAAAGCCGGTGCGCTTTCCCCAATGAAGATGCTTGCTAGAGACCAATTGACCCACATTATTCAGCAGTGGGTTGGCGTTCAATGCCAAGTACAATTCAAAGGTGAATCAAGTGCGACAATTTATGCTCCCCAGAACATGATTTCGACACTGATTGGAAAAGGCGGAGAGAACGTACGACAACTCCAAGACGAATTAGGTGGGATGCAACTGAACATCGAATCCTTTGATGAAATGCCAGAATCTCTATCGCTGCCAAAAAATAAGCATTGGCAGGATGTTTCCGACCAGCGCAGCCGTGACAGTCGGGCGTGGGAGTACAGCAATCGTGGAAACAAAGGTCGGAAAAACAAGTCGAAGAAAAGCCGCCGTTAGAAATCGGCATTAGAAACGCTCTTTCACCTATGACTACTGGGTCTTTTTTTTAAGTGCAATTGGTTTAGCACCGCTCATGACCGATGATAACAAGTCGACTTCTAGCGACCAAAGGGCGCTGATTAAGTTCCTTTTAGAAAATCGAGCAATGGTAAATTGGATCTCGATTTTAATGATTGTCTACGCAGTTTGGGCAACGATCGAAGTTCTAACCAATGCATCGGGTGCCACATGGTGGCCGCCAGAAACAGGGACTCCTGTTTCCGATTACTTCAAATCTGACACCAGTTCTCAAAACATCAACAACGGCTGGATTATTGGCTTGGGCGCCGTGTTCGGCACACTCGGGGTTATGGTTCAATACTTCTACAGGGCTGCGCCGTATGTCGACGCATCGATGCAAGCAACGGCTGCTTTGATTATCTCAGCAGTGAAGGAAGAAGAGATTCAGGAATCTGCTGAAAGACTCGCAGTCGAAATGGTTGCAGAAGCAGAAGAAGCAGAAGCTGCTGCAGAGGCCGAAGCAAAAGCAGAGGCCGAAGCAGAGGCTGCAGCAAAGGCAGAAGCCAACACAGTCGAGCAAGCAGACACTTCTGCTGCTGAAACCGTTGCCAGTGACGAAGATTTGGTAGAAGACGGACAACGAAAGAAATTCTGAGGTGAATAAAATGTGGGAACATAGATCAGTATCAAACAAAGCGTACATAGAAACAAAGCAGATGCGACCAAGCGAAACGTATGTTCGCTTGATGGACATCGTCGAAGAAGCGGTCTCAAAGGCTCAAGTCGATGAATTTGACCATGTTGAATTCCTCAAGTATGTCCCTCGTAGAGGCCCCTGGGAAGAACTTCCACAATCCGACACTACGAAATCAGACCCTCGTGTTCGATACATCGGGCCTGCAAGGGCACGTTTGCTCAACACCAACCTCATGCTTGGCTCGACATGGATCGAAGCAGAACGGTTCAAGTTCGAACGACGAATTTCAAATGTTTCTGAGTTTCTCAAGCAAAAGACAATTATCAATGCCAACATGTGGACTCCAAAACAACTGTCTACAACCCAAACCCTCTTCTTTTGCTCAACAGGCGATGAAGAACGCATGGGGGGCTCTTTCCTAACTGGCGACGGGCCAGGAGTCGACCACCCATTCCTCGGAGCCAAAGAAGGCGAAGAGCCAGAATGGGAAACTATTCTTTGGGGCTTAGGTCACAGAGGCGTAGTTCCTGACTCAGACCCGTTGGATCAATGCTACTACCCGTCATTGATGCACCGTGGTGTATCGTTCAACAACAGGCTTGGATGGACACGTTATTCTCCAGCCGGTTTCGGAAAGGATGCCAGTGGCTACATCATGACCCGTCCAGGAACTTGGATTTGGCCAGCAGTCAACGGCAACCGTGAATCGCCAACCGCATTCAATTTGCTCGTCAATCTTCCAGACCGCCGACTTTCATTCGGTGAAGAAGGAATTACTGATGTGTTTATGACGACTGGAAAGACTTCTCTTTACAGTTTGATGGGCATGATGAGTTCTTCAACAGTTCGCCAAATGTTTGGTGCAGGTTCCGAAATGGTGCCATTGGAATTCCATTGCATCGAACCGGGATTGGACGAATGGATTGCAAGTGCTAGTGACGAAGACAAGTACGCTCGTTTGTTCGAGGTCTGTGCATCCTTCGGATACATGTTGACCGACCCATGGATTGGTGGACTCGGTGGCGGAGCAAAGCGACGCCGCCTGCTCGTATACCCACGCGACCAAGGCAACTTGTTGACCTGTGTTAACGCAAGTCAAGTTGCAGACCACGCTCTCAAATCGAATTATGAATCAACAGTGTTCACCAAATTGGACCAAGCTGACTTCATGAACAGAGTCACTCGCCGATTCAAGGCGTATGCAGACCTTGTTGCTGCAAGCGACGTCGCTCAAGGTTCTCGTTGGATCAGTCAAGCCGACTTCCATGACGGTGAAAAGAAGCAAGTTGGACCGAACGTTCACTCGATTCTCTCCGTTCGCGGTTACGATGTCATGAGTATGGATGAGTACATCCAGACCTTCAACGACATTTCCGCAGCGCCAGACCGCTTGATGCGCCGCTGTGTTCAATCGATTGCTACGAATGCCTTGAAGACCGTCTACCCACTTTCCGACCTTGGAGAAACTGCAGATGCTGCTCCATATTCGCACGTCTTTGCTTCAAAGGATGACAACCCAATGGTCTACTACACTGACATCCGTTTCATCGTACCAACATCAATTGACAAGCTACGAAACATTACCGGAGCGCGTGGAGCAGACCGCGGACGCATGCGTGAGGCATTCAATGCATTGACCAACGCCGATCCAATGACCAGCCTATCCATCCAAGACGTCTGCCTTCCATTCCTTGCTGATATGGGCGAAGACTCATGGCAAACCGGCACAGGGTTGAACGAAAATGAAATCATCGTTGAAGTTACAATGGCCGTTAACCCAGCCCTCGTCTGGCGCTCCCTCCTTGAACCTGCAACCAAGGAAGTTTTCGACTTGCCGAAAGGTAATCAAGGAACTGCAGCAAATCTTTGGGGAGATATATTCATCGAAAACGAAACGCTTCACGCACGTATGCAGAAAGATGGTCTTGGCCACTATTTGCGCTTGTTGAAGATGGCATTCCATTGGGCAAACGACGAATCTCGAAAGATTCACGGACTGAAGAAGTAACCTCGTTGATTGTAGAGTTGATGACACGTGTCGGCCGCCCTCAATCTCACAGAGATACTTTCATCACTGCAAGATGAAATCACTGTTGACGGCGCGATTTCAACTGAACACCGCTCATTCTATACGACATTCAGAGCTCAATTGGACGCCCACCCGGGGGCGTTTATGGCCCCTGATATTCAGCGTTTGATGGAAACAGCTCGCGCCGAGATGGCCGGTGAGATTACAGATGAAGAATTCGAATTGTTTACCAAGGCTGTATTGTCCAAGATAAGCACGAAAGAACTCCTCGAGATTGAAACCAAGGAACAAGAAGAAAGGCGCTTGGCAGAGAAAGCCGCCGAAACCATCCGTCTTGCTGAGGAAGAAGCACGTGCGAAAGTGGAAGAGGAATACCGACTCAAGGCTGCAGCAGAAGCGCAAGAAAAAGCTGCTGCTGAAGCAGCACAAGCACCGACACCCGAAGAGAATGAATTGGCTTCCGAAGAAAATGCACGCTCAGCGGCTGTACTTGCAGCTAAAGATGCAGAAGAAGCAGCACGCGCCCAAATTCGCAAGGAAGAACACGACAAGGCCTTGGCAGAGATTGAAGCGGCTAAAACCGCTGCATTAGAAGAAACCGCCCGCATCAAAGCAGAAACCGCAGCACAAATTCAAGCGGCCAAAGAAGCAACTGAGCAGGCTGCGGCAGAAGCGGCAGCACGTGCAGCTGAAGAAGCAGCGCGCAAGCAAGCCGAGTTGGAACTCGAAGAGGCAAAACGCGCCGCTGAATTGGAACTTGAGGAGGCAAAACGTCAAGCAGAGGCTGAATTGGTTGCTGCCCAAAAGGCTGCCCGAGAAGCCCAAGCAGAAAGCGAAGAAGCCGCTCGCAAGCAAGCTGAAGAGGAGCTCGAGGAAGCCAAGCGCCAAGCCGAAGCAGAAATTGAAGAAGCTAAGCGCCAAGCCGAAGCAGAATTGCTTGCCGCCCAAGAGGCTGCACAACAAGCACAGGCTGAAGCGGAATTGGTTGCTGCTCAAGAAGCCGCTCGGAAGCAAGCTGAAGCAGACCTTGAAGAAAAAAGACGTCAAGCAGAAGCAGACCTTGAACAAACAAGACGCCAAGCAGAAGCAGACCTTGAACAAACAAGACGCCAAGCAGAAGCAGAACTTGAAGAAGCAAAACGCCAGGCCCAAATCGAGCTTGAAAAACTCGAAGCAAAAGAACCTGAGCCCGAGATCGATGAATCCGCCGGTAAACTCGTCCCGGACCTACCCCCGCTTCAAAATGCGTCCACCCTCCCCGCCCCTGTTGCTGAAGAATCAAACAACATGACCCGAATCCTCATTGCAGTCGGTGCTGTTGCAGTAATCGGTCTTGCAGCAATTTTCATTCTCTGAGAAAGGAATGTCGCCTTTCCCCCCTCATTTGAGTTAGAAAGGGTTCATCTATACCCTTCACACCGGTCAAAATAATGGCTCAACCGAACGACGGTTCAGGACGTGCACCTGTTGCAATTGTCCGTCCAACCACTTCTGTCACCAGCGGTCCGGCTGTTACGCAAAAATTAGTCAGCGCCTCAGTTGCTTTTGGCGATTTACTCAAGGGCACATTTGGTCCAAATGGCCTTGACAAGATGATGTACAAGACCAGTGGAGAGACAGCAGTGACCAACGACGGCGCTAAGATTGTAGCCGAACTCTTGGTTAAACATCCAGCAGCGAAGGCATTTGTCCAACTTGCAGAATCGCAAGAGAACGCCTGCGGCGACGGTGTTACAGGATGCCTTATTTTTGCCAGTGAACTCATGCGAGAGGCAGGAAGATTGCTTGAAAAAGGACTCCATCCACTTCTTTTGGTTGAAGGCTACCAAGCTGCTCTCCAAACAACACTCGCGGTTTTGGATGAACGTGTTGAGCGAATCTCTCCTACCGATGTTGAACGGCTCATCCTTGTCGCTCAAACCGCTATGACAGGCACATCTGCAGAATCTGGGGGGGAGCAACTTGCTCGCTGCATTGTCGAGGCGGCCCAAACTGTAGCAGGTGAGGTGAACGGCGTCCTCCATGTTCGCACTCAAGATGTTCGAATGACAAAGCGCGGTGTAGGAAGCATTTCCGACACTGAAATGGTTCGAGGACTCATTCTTGAACGACGATTTGATTTGGACAGAATGCCGCGCCACTTGCCACAAGGCAACATTGCAGTTCTCTCGTGCCCAATCGCAGTTGAGCAAAGCAGTAGAGATTCCGAGATTGAAATTTCATCGCCTGATCAGTGGGTTGCTTTCATGGAGGCTGAAGAAGAACTTCTCAACAAGAAGGCGGAACAAGTCCTTTCCACTGGGGCTTCGATTGTCATTTGTGCCGAAGAAATAGATTCACGCATTCTACACAAGTTTGTTGATTCAGGATTATTTGCTCTTGGCGGCCTAGAGCGGTCGGGTGCCGAAGATGTAGCCAAAGCTTCTGGAGCTCAACTTATCGATCACCTCGACGACCTTGATGCCGCTTCACTCGGCCGCTTTGAATCGATGACCGTTGAGACTTTTGAGGGCGATGATGCTCGACGAGAACGCCTCCATCTTGACTTTGGGCTCAATGCAGGACTTGCTACAGTCGATGTTGGTGGTGGAGATGGTGTTGCCAGTGAAGAAATCATACGCGGACTTTACGATGCGTTGTGCTCGGTCACGAGTGCGATGGAAACAGGCGAAATCCTTCTTGGCGGCGGTAGCCTACACATCGCAGCCAGTCTCGCAGTCAAAGATGCAGCCGAGGAACATGGTGGAAGGGAACGCCTTGCAATGGAAGCGTTTGCTCGTGCTTTAGAGTCGATACCTTCCACACTTATTTCGAATTCTGGAAACGACCAACTCGACCGATTGCTCGAACTACGTGCACAACATCGTCAAGGAAACACAGATTTCGGAGTCACACAACCTGGCTTGTGTGGTCAAGTAAGCGAGGCATGGGCCAGCGCTGAGACTCTTGCACACGCTTTTGAAGCGGCTTGTGAAACTGCATGTGGGCTTCTGCGCGTGGACCAAGTCATCTCTTCTCGCGGAGATTGAGCCTTCGAAGACCAACTTTCTTCGTCGCTATGTTCAATATCATCGGACCGATGGATTCGATAACGGGAATCTCGATGAGCACCACCTCAAACCCTACACCCCGTGCCCTTCTCAGCGTTTTTGACAAAACAGGAATTGTTGACTTTGCAACCGCTTTATCGGAATTAGGATTCCAATTGGTGTCCACTGGCGGAACAGCCCGTACGCTACGCGATGCTGGGCTGAAAGTAATCGGCGTCTCAGAGGTCACAGGCCATCCAGAAATCTTTGACGGCAGAGTCAAATCACTTCACCCCGCTGTACACGGCCCCCTCCTTGCTCGCCTTGAGTCGGAAGAGGATCAGAAAGGATTGGAAGAACTCGGGTATCCACCGATTCAAATCGTCGCATGCAACCTCTATCCTTTTTCGGCAGCTGCGGCACAAAAACCCCCACTGGCTGACGCCGACCTTCTAGAAATGATAGACATAGGCGGTCCAACGATGGTCCGGGCCTCAGCAAAGAACCACCGCAATGTCATTATTGCTTGCAATCCCCAAAGGTACGATGAGATTATTTCTGCCCTCAAAACCACAAACTCATCGGATGGCGTTTCTTTCGACATGAGGCGCAGTCTTGCTTTGGATGCATACGAACATACCGCAGCATACGATTCTGCCATTGCAGATGAACTACATGCTCGATGGGTTGGTCGCCCAGAACTCAGCGATGACACCGCTGTCCAAACCACCCGCCTCCCCGAAACCCTACTTGCATCAGCCGTCAAGACTCATTCTCTGCGGTACGGTGAGAACAGTCACCAAGCAGCGGCAATGTATACTGATCCACGAGAATTTGGAAACCACTCTACTCTTGTTACCGCCCATGTAGAAGGTGAAAAGGACATGTCTTACAACAACTATTCAGATGCCGATGCAACGTTGCGCCTGTGCCGTGCACTTTCGACAGATGAATGGCCGAACACACCCCACGCCTGTGTAATAGTCAAACACAACAATCCTTGCGGAGCCGCTCTTGGCGCAACACAAAAAGAAGCATATGAAGCAGCACTAGCCAGCGATCCAGAGTCTGCTTTTGGCTCAATCATTTGCTTTAACGAACCTCTCGAAGTTGATACAGCTAACGCCATGAGTGGACTGTTCATCGAAGTACTCATGGCACCCGCATACAATCCAAAGGCTAAGCAAATCGTCATGCAGAAGAAAAACCGGAGGATCCTAACAATTGAGTCTCCAAACGACCGCCTCGCCCCTTTGGAGCGAATTCTTGTTCGCAAACCCATCGAGGGTGGCTGGTTGGTTCAAACAGAGGAAGCACCCGTTATTGATTGGGAGAAAGCGCGAGTTGTCACTCAAAAAGCGCCGAGTGAATCCGAGATTGCGAGTATGAAGTTCGCTGTACGAATATGTGAACAAGTTAAGTCAAACGCTATTGTCATGGTTCAAGGTACCGCTACAGTTGGTATTGGGCCAGGTCAAACCAGCAGAGTGGAAGCGGTTCGAATCGCTGCACGAAGAGCTGGCGAGAAGGCCAAGGGGTGCGTGCTCGCATCCGATGCGTTCTTCCCGTTCAAGGACGGACTTGAACAAGCAGCAAACGCAGGAGCATCGTCAATCGTACAACCTGGAGGTTCGATTCGTGATCAGGAAGTCATCGACGCCGCCGACGAATTAGGCATCTCTATGTTGTTTACGGGACACCGTCTTTTCCGACATTGAACCCTGTCCAGTTAAGCACTATGCCCGGGCACCTAGGAACATGGGCCACCTCAAAGACCTGAATATCTCTTATTTTGCTCATCTTGCTCAAGCCTGGAAGATGGCTTTTTGGTTCGGTTTTGGTGCATTTCGACTTCTTCTTCACGGAATAGTTCCAAATTTCGACTCTCAAGCCGGGCATTCAACTGTTCTGAAGTATTCCGGTACGCCAAAAGAGGATTAGGCAGTCGTTGGAACTTTCCATCCGACCCACCAAACTCCGATGATGGCAACTACAGCAATTAAAGCCTGACCGAACCCTGGGTCGCCGGCTTTTGTAATGACGTAAATTGAACCAATTGATGCCAAGCATATGATGCCACCAATGACAACCTTTGAGTGGAACGGCAGTGATTTACCAGAGCGATAGTACTCGAGCAGCCCTGCACCAAACAACGGATTGGTAAGCAACCATTTGAACATTTTTTTACTTGAGCGAGCATAGCAATATGCGGAGAGAACCAACCAAGAAGTCGTTGGCCAGCCGGGTAAAAAGATGCCAATGATTGCGAAGAGCACTCCAATGCTTCCGACAGTAATCCATACGCCCCTTACAAACGGATTGCGTGAAGGCTTATGTTGGTTCAATACCGTTTCAATAATCTCTTCTTCAGAAAGACCGAAGAATGGATATGGGGGTTGAGTCTTCGATTCCTCGTCAGATTTTGAATGAGTTGACTCAGCCATGTCTACCCCCTCCTCATCTGCTCCTGCAGGCGAACACCAAAAAAGGGTTGTGCGCGAATATCCGAAGACCTCAAGGGGCTCTCACCTCACCATGCATCATGGGCAGCCGCGAATGGGAATTGCGGCGAGGTTCAGCCAAAGATCCAATCCGTTGCGCTATTTTCATCTCCGGCTCCGGTTCCGGTATGGAGGCCATGGTCCGTTACCAACAAGCAAACCCCTCATGCGGGCATGAGACCGGTCTTGTGTTCTCTGATCGACCGGATGCTAGAGGGCTAGAGCGGGCAGCAGCATTGGGCATAGACTCCGTATGCATCCCATTATCTACCGAGATTTCCGACCCGAACCAAAGGCGTTTAAGCCATGAAAAGCTCATACTCACACTACTTGCGGAATCAAATATCGACCTCGTACTTTTGAGCGGATATATGCGTTTAGTGTCGCCGAGTTTTGTTGAACAATGGGCGCCCTACCTCATCAATATCCATCCATCCCTTCTTCCCGCTTTCCCTGGGGCGCACGCTCATCGCGATGTCCTCATGTCCGGAGTTCATGTTTCGGGTTGTACGGTTCACCATGTTGACGCAGGCATGGATACTGGCGAAATTCTCGGCCAATGCCGAGTCCCGGTATTCTCTGATGATGACGAGTCTTCGCTTGCAGAGCGGGTGAAAATCGAAGAACACCGCCTCTATCCAACAATTATAGATCAACTGGTCAAGCAAGAATTCAATCCTCAGGTGAATTGAAATTTTTCATTTGGTAGGAGAGAGGACCAAAGTCCAGACTTTCTAATTCTTGAAAGAGAGATGACACTGTACCGTCGCTCTTGCCTACAGACCAATGCTTCGGGCAATTCGCAAGCAGCGGCTGCCTGTTACCCGCCTCATCAATTGGAACACCCCCCCCACTCGAAATCAGTTGTTGTAACCCGTCTTTCTCAAGATTGAAAGCATCGCAACAAATGAATTGAACACTGTCCCCAATCAATGAAAGAGCCCATTCAATCACTTCACTCAAAGTAGTACAAGACAGAGGGTCAGCCCACACTTCTCCTTTGAACATACTTTCACGTTCTTTCGCTCCACATAAGGTAACGATCCTATCGGCATGGCACTGAATGGCTACTTGACGCAACCGTTCTACTCCCCCG
>VMHT01156815.1_pt1 | contig 11443 bp, 8 predicted proteins | sample 4693611 | NCBI WGS metagenome assembly VMHT01 (sample SAMN12280063, study PRJNA550983) | marine metagenome | isolation source: seawater sampled from same location over 5 years 0.02-0.2 micron viral filtrate | place: USA: collected off the coast of southern California halfway between the port... ... | reverse complement strand
GTCTCACAATCAGATAGTTACACAGATTACTTCAAGTTAAATCTAGCTGCAAAAATGATTCGTCAAGCTGCTGATGGAGACAAGCATAACACGCTACTACGGGCAGGTCGATTGTGTGGTGGATATGTGGCAGCTGGACGCATGGAGGAGGATGAGGTCATTCGAGTTTTAACAAGAGAGATTCTTAAAAGAGATGTAGATGATGAGGAGCATACGGTGCGTACGCTTAGGGAGGCCGTAGACAAAGGCAAAGAGGATCCCATAACTGTTACCATACAAGACGAGAAGAAAGCCAGGAGAGAGCTTCTAATCAACGATGGTGATATGTCCTTCATATCCTCCGACGATGAAGACTTCAGGTGGATTGATGACTTTGCAAACGGTAAGATACCCGTCGGTTTAGATACGGGCGATGCAGACCTAGACAAATTTTTTAGATACAAGAAAGAGTTTGTTATTGTAAACGGTCACAGCAACGTCGGCAAGACCACAATGGTTCTGTATCTGATGATAAACTCTAGCCTTAGACATGGATGGAAATGGGTGGTTTACTCCTCTGAAAACCGCACAGCATCTTTAAAGATGTCGCTGATACAGTTCGCCATGAACAAAATGATATCGTCTTTGAATTACAAACAAAGAAAAAAAGCTTATGAATGGGTAGGAAATCACTTCACTATCATCAGCAACAAACAGATATACAGCTACACAGATATCATAGTATTTTTAGAGAAGATATTGAAGCAGCAAACAGTTGATGCTGTATTTGTAGACCCGTACAACAGCCTCAAACTGGATATGCGTAATAGTTCTATAGGTGTTCATGATTACCACTACGAAGCTGCTTCAGAGTTCTTAACGTTTAGCACTACGCACGACGTAGCGGTTTGGCTAAACATGCATGCTGTTACCGAAGCGCAACGACGCAAGGGTAACGACGGATTACCTGTTGCACCATACGCAGAAGACACAGAGGGGGGAGGCAAGTTTGTAAACCGCTCGGATTGCTTTGTTACAATACACCGTAAAGTGCAACACCCCGATCCTAATGAGCGCAAGGTGACAGAGTTTCACGTTCGCAAAGTAAGAGACGTAGAAACAGGTGGAGAACCAACACCCTTGGAGCAACCAGTGCGCTTTGAAATGAACACATCTAGAACAGGATTTAGGTTGTACAAAAGTCAAAAAGATTTGTTTCAAGTTCTTGATTTAGAGCCAAGTGAGCAATCTTACTTAACGTGGGGTAATAACGATTCATTTTTAAAATAATTAGCTGTAACTTCCACGATGTGAAGCGAAAAGGGAAGGGCACTCCAAGGCGTAAAACCGCTAAGAAAAGAAACTTAGGTAAGTATAAAAGCGGGTTGGAGAAAACATGCGCTGACCTTTTAGCTGAATCGGGGCTAAGTTTTGACTACGAGAAACACGAATACATTTTGATGGACAAGTTTAGATACCCAGGAACGTATCTGAAGATGACATCAAAGCGTAAGGATCTATCGGACAGAACCAACAAGGTCGTCCTCCCAATAAAATATACTCCTGACTTTGTAGGACCAAGCAAAGGATGGATAATTGAAACCAAAGGGTATACACCGTCGCATCATGATTTCCCGATGCGCTGGAAGTTATTCCTGCACCACTTGATAGACTCAGGAGAACCAGTCCCTGCACTGTTCATCTGCAAAAACAAACAGCAGATTGAAGAGGCGATACAAAAGATTAAAGAAATGGGGTATGGTAAAAAAGGAGCTAACAAAAGAACAACTAGCCGAAAGCTACAGAATAGCGACAGTCAGGCTGCATGAAGTAGCAACAAGGCTGTACGAAGACCTCTTCGATCACGAGGGTAACCCGCGCTGCGATAGTGGGAACATAGCCAACATGATTGCTTCACACAGGATATCAATCAATCAAGAGCTAGAGTTGATTAAAGACGCCTCATACGAACACCTCGAATCAAATACAAATGAAAAATCAAAACAGGAGGGTATATTCTTCTACGACGGGCAGGGTAGCTGAGGCCAGATTCCAAAGAGCAGCAGAGAAGCTAGGCTTGAAAGTGATCAAGAGCGAAAACAATCAAGACATTCACCTGCATGTAGATTATTGGTTGAGCTACGATGGCGGTAATAATCACGGCGTAGATGTGAAGGGCAACAACTTACCCGATGAGATATGGTGTGAGTTTAGAAATGTAAACGGAGAGCCTGGATGGATGTACGGATATGCCAGTATCGTTGCCTTCGACATGCCTGAAGAAGGTGGATTCTGTGTAGTAGATACCAAGGACTTACGAAAGTACTGTGAGGATCACGTAGAGGATGTGATGGTCTCTAATAAATCAGACGCTTACAAAAAAAAGTATCAACGCAAAAACAGGAAAGACATTATCACGAGGATTTATCTATCCGACCTAAAGACAATTAGTTCTTACAGAGTGTGGGAGTACAACAAAGACTACTAAGCCCTGTTGTTCATCCTGCGTATAGCCTCTTTACCTGCCCTAGCTATGCGGGCTTGCTCGTTTTTCTTTGCAACCTTGGCTCGCTGCTCTAACACGGTGAGTATCTGAATCTTTCTAGCGAACGGCTTGTTAATCTTCTTGACCTTGGCTACAGTAGCTCTAGCGTCAGCAGGAGTAGCAAACTTAATTGATACGGTATCTTTTGGATTCTCGTCCGTATACAGCCTCCTGTCTGATCCTTTTGGCTTCTTGCCTGTACCTACTTTGGGGTCACGCTTCTTCGTCTTCATCTCTTCGCCTTCTCGATGGTCCTACCCGCAAAGTATGCACCAAAGGCTGTTAACATCAGGACTTGCAGCAAGTCTATATAGCTGTCTTTGACATTGAACGGCCAATTGTCTAGGCTGTCGAGAATCATCGTAATCATAAACATGCTCATCAAAGCAATCAAAGTGATGGGACGAATCAACTTTGCAAGTTTTACATCGCTGCTCATGTCAGCCTTCCATCGCTCCGTCACGTTTTTCTGAAACTCAATCTCTGCATCAACCATAGCAACACCTTCGTCGGTGTTTACATCAGGGTCTTTGTCAATCAAGTTCTTTACTATGCCTAGTGCTCCTTGATCGGGAAGTAAGTTTCCTACGGTGTCGAGCACGTTAGGAGCCTTGCTTTTTAGCCAAGCGCCAAGCTTGGTATCTTTAATTTTCTTGTCTTTGCTCATTGTCTTTCTCCTGTTATGGGGTTTCTAGCTTTTTTGCTTCGCTTTCCAAATAAACCGACGCCTGGTCTCAGCTCTAGCACACCTTTAGATTCTAATTTTTTTAGCTGCTCATCATAATCATCAATCAGCTTGCTGTAGATAGCAATATTTTTTGCCGCTACTTCTAAATCTATTTCGATTTCTTCTTCAGTTTTATCTCTTAGCTCACCATCGTCAATAGTTCTGTTAGCTTCTGATTTTATTTTCTGTCTTGTTATAGGCTTTGGCTGTATGGGTTTCAACTCAATAAAATCTTCCACATCAGCTGAACTTACGCCAGTAGGAAATACCGCTCTAATTTTTTCATCAGTCATTCCAAGACCTTTTGCAGTGCCCATGTAACGGATTACTTCATCACTGTAAAGAGCATTTTGTGCTAACACAGATTGAAATATTTCATTTACTTCATCCGTTAATAACTCTCTTTTTCCAAACAAAGGGTACTTTAGTCTAGCAATTTTATATCTATGATCAGAACTTAAATCCGTTACCTTCCCCCTAAGAGATATTCCAAAATTCTGATGTGTTCTTCTGAATCCAAAAAAACCATACAGGGCATCTTCTACTGTGTAGTCTCTATATCTAGTTGTTTTTTCTCCAAAGACAGAAGGCGCTAGCCCTACAGCCCTACCTAATTCTTGAACATTATTGTATATTCCAGGCCCCGCTTTTTTAGCATAGTAGTTTAATATTTGACCTGGACCTTTCTCACTATGGAAGAACCCGTTCATTATCTTACTATCTGTAGGTCCTGCACCCTCGTCATATATCTTACGTCCATATTCATCTTGATTGTCCCTCAATTCCTTAAAAGCTTTTGTCGTAAGGTCTAAAGAAATATATGGTGTTGCTGTTTCATAAAGCATTTCCTCAACACGCTCAGCTAAATTATCCGCGTCAGGATTATCAAAAATCATTCTTAACGGTTTGATTATTACTTCCGAGGGGAAGATAGCAGTGCCATCTATGAAGTTGACCCCCTCCTCTGTGATTCCCGTGTAGATTAACTCAGAGTCGGCAGAGTAAGGGGCATTCAAACTCTTTATGTTTTCATCATCTTCATCTGACAAGCCTAATAAGTTTCTTGTTCCTAACGATAAAGCCGTTAAAGCTCCATTAGCAAGTATCATCCCAGAAGCTCTTTGCATAGCCATCTTTTTTCTTCCCGCCTTTAGGTCCTCTGCTACATATAAAAGGTTATTCTTAGTTGTTCTTACAACCTCGTAAGGGAAAGAAACAAAAGATCCGACTAAAGGATTTCTTCTTAGTTTTTGAATGTTTCTAGGTACGTATGAATATGTCGGGTAACTGTTTCTAATTCTCTCCGCTGCTTTAGCCGTAGCCGCTTCTTCTGTCAATCCCGCCTCCATCAATCTTTTTCTCTCTGTGTAAAAGCCTGATACTTTGTAAAAATCGTCACCAAAAGCATACAGCCTTTTTGCAATATTGATAACCCCTTTGTCATTAGCTATTGACAAATCATTTAAGATAGCTACAAGTTCACCAGCCCTAGAAGCATCACCTAAAACGCCAAGCCTTATTAACCCTTCTCTTTCTAATTGAAGTTCTTTCTTACTTTTTTTCGATCCGAACGCTGTTATGACCGACCTCTGCAAATTAGTTCTGCCTTCTTTAGTGCCAACATTAAGCAAGGTGTAGTGACCTGAATTTAAAGCTAAAAACAAACCACTGTAAACATTTCTAAATGCCGTAGTAGGAGAAAGAACAGTTTTACTAAGCTTTCCAGCTTGTGCTATTTTACCTAATACGCCAAAAAAATCATTCTTCATAGGGCCAAGTCCCGCCATATCTTCCATGGCTTGCTTTACCTCAAGGGGAACGTAAAGACCATTTAGGTATGACCATTCTTCAGAATCAGGAGACAGAGGAGTAAGCCCTGGGGCTTGCTCTGTTGAAGCCATTCCACCCTCAACTAGCAGGTCATGAAGTGATTGTTGATATTGAATGGAGGCTAAGTAGTTTTCTAGCTTCGAGGTAGTATTCGCGTAATTTTTTAGCGGGTCTTTTATCTCTCCTAATAACTGTCTAAATTCAACGGGAATGTCTTCATTCTTTTTCCTTAAAAAAGGAGCCCTAGCAGATCCTTGTGGGCCTAATCCCAACTCACTAGTACTCTTATTTGCTATGCTTTCTATATATTCAGAAACCTGACGTATAGCAGTCTGTTCATCTACTTTGTTTTCAGTCATTATTAATTGAACAGCAGCATCAAACCTTTTCTTGGCGTTAGCAGACATCTTCTCTAGCGGCACTCGATACTGATTTAAAAAATCAGCGTCTGAAAACGCTTGATAACTTCTCCTTAAATATTGTCCTTTGTTTTGCTTAATTGTTTCTATTACGTCTGCCGTAGATTCTTGCTGCTTCTCCGTTAAAACAATTCTACCTTCACTTGCATCCTGTAATCTTTGCTCTAAGACAGTAATAATTTGATCTGAAAGGTTGTCTATCTTTTCTCTGCTGTAATTTAAAGTGGCAATATCTTCCTCATTTAAGAAATCTAGATTCACTTCTTTTCCTTGTAAATATTCATTGATAGAGTTGAGCCTTAAATCTTCTTCATCTCTACCTACTTTCCTTCCTGCTTTTCTTCTTATTGCGTTTAAGGCATTTAACTCCCTATTAATTGCTTCCGTAAAGGCAGCTTTATCTCTAGCCAACTGACGTATTACCTCCGCAGTATTTGAATCTAAACCTGAGTTGCTTTTAAACGTGTTGTTCCACGCTCTTCTTAACTTTCTCTTCAGAGAATCAAAGTTTACTTTTTGGCCTGAGGCATCTCCTGAAAGCGTGACGTCTCTTCTTCCTCTTCTGTTTAAAAGCCTGCCAAGTAAGCTTCTTGGAGCTGAAGGTTGAGGCGCAGTGTCGTCTGGCGCAGGAGGAGGAATTGGAGATGGTTCAGGAGTCTTGGTGTCAATGGGCTCTGCTGGTTTAGGCTCTACGGGCTTTGCTTCTGCATCCTCCTTAGCCTTAGTCATTATAGCATCTATCTCCGCATCTATTTCTTTTGCTCTTCTTTTAGATGACACCAAGTCTGATCCCGACAGCCTCCTTCTTTCTTGTTCTAAAGTGATGAGCTTTGCCCTGTCTTGCCCCACAACGATAGGATTTATTTCAGCATCTATCGCTGATTGTTCTTTTATTGCACCTATGATGGCGGCCATTTGGGGGTCTCTAGTAACCTCTATCTTATCAAGAACGCCATTTTTAATTTGCTCTGGATTTTTAGCAGCGGTTTCTATAATTTCTAAAACCTGATTCTTGCTTGCTTTAGCTCCGTTCACCCTGTATCTAGGTCCCGTTATTAGCGTAGACCCTACAGAAAGCCCAGCCTGTGGGATATTTCCCAAACCTTCAAATCCAATCTCAGCGACATCTAGCTCTTGACCGACAAGAATTCTAGCAAGCGTTTCTCCTCCAGCACCTGTAACTGATTCAGAAGCTGCGCCTACAGCACTCACCTTTACAGCGTCAGGTATAAAGCCTGTTCTGGCCGTTTGGGTAAGCACTCTACCACCGAGAGCCCTGGTGAGCGCTCCGCCTACAAAGTCTGTAGCTGAGATAGTTGCACCCCTAGCTAAACTTTTATTCCTAATCCTAGAAAATGCCTCAGGGTTTTGTAGGACTGCTAAAACATTTTCATCGTTGAAATCCTTATCGCCTAGCTCCTCCATCAAGAACTCAGTAAAGGAAGCTGTAGTTTCTATCGTGCCTCCTACTACCGACAAAGCGGCGGGGACAGCTCTAGCAGCTCCTGCCACAGCGCCAGCGGGTCCGCCACCAATACCTGTTACGGCGCCACCTCCTAATACTACCCCCGCCTCTGTTAAGCTTGTTGGGTTGAGCATACCAGCAAAAGATTGAAGGGCTACTTGCGGTAAAACACTAGGGTTTTTAGCCAAACCCTTTACAAACCCCAATATACCTCTCCCCTCTCTTTCATATATTTCGTTGAAATCTTGCATCTCTTGAGTCTGCCCAGCAGCTTGCTGAACACGTTGAGATTCAGTGATGACGTCTATGTATTCCTTCAGGGTTTCCCTATCAACATTTGAACCAGCGGTCATTAACGCTAAAGTCTCATCAATAGTGCTACCCTGACCTTGACCGATGTAAAATGATCTAGCCATATCATCAGCAAAATCAATGACTTCAGCTAGGACAGGTGAATTACTTGCTGTGGCAAACGCACTGGCTTTGTTTAGATAATCACCTAGCTTCCCCCCAATAAAATTAGTTTCTGCATCAGGGTTTGGACTCGTCAGCGATGCTAAGTCCAAGTCGATAGATTCTCCCTCTGCTCCGTATAATGAATCCAATAAATTCTGCTGTTGCACAGAATCTGAAAAACTTTCTTTTTTTTTTACGCTACCGAAGTAAGCATCGTAAAACATATCCTTATTTAAGTCAGTAAGGTTCTGTGTTGATGCATAGGAGTACAGCTCTTCAAACTTCTCTGGTTGAGAGTAAGCATCAAAAAAACTTTGAGCGTCCAAGTCAGTGAGGTTTTTAGACCTCATATATTGGTAGAACTCCTGAAATTTATCTTCCATAATTAACCGTTAAACTTAGGCTGAACTTCGTCAGCCCCCGTTGGATTGAATTCACTATTATCAATGTTTGCCCCTCTGTAGTTAATCATCATTGGCACCGTTAAGGTCTCTGCCCCAGAAATAAAGTATTCTGATCTTACTAATTCAGCAAGCCGTTGATACATCTTTTCTTCTTGCTCATTTCTTTCTGAGGCTTCCATTGGCAAACTAAAGTCGCGATTATTTAGAGTTTCAAACCTAATCAAACCGTCGTTTGCTTCTTCAGTCGTGGGCGGATATACCTCTATGCTTAACACCTTGTCTAAAACAAACTCACTTCTGATTAATTTGATGTCACTAAGACTCAGTTGCGCTTCCTGCGATCTAGTAATTTCTTTTTGATGTTGAATGTTTGGAACTGCTATTGTCTTACTATTAATCAAAGTGGGCGTAAAAGTTCTACCTGTCCTTTGCTGAACTACTTCAGTTTGCGCAAACCTAGCTCCCGTTAGAGCGTCGCCTCCCTCATCTACACCTACAGTAAAATCAAAGTTTACCGTGTTTAACGCCTCGCCACCAGTCAAGGTTGACTCAAAACTATTTTGCAAAACTTCCGTAGATAACTTAGCAGTTCTACTACCACCCCTAGCGTCGGGTTTGTCCATCCCCAACAAATCTAGAGAGGCTTCAACGTATCTGTTTTTGAAATCAATAACACCTGCCTCAAGGTCAGAGTAAAAGTTATTTGCGCTAGCAGAATAAACCTTACTGGTGTCATATTTATCAAGCATATCTTCCTTTATAAGCGCTCTAATTTCTTCAGGAGGCTCACCAGCGGCTACCAAATCATTAGCAGTAGCACGATAAAGAGCAGCAAACTCTTCAGGCGTTATGTTATCCTGAGGGCCAAAGTCCCGCGTATAGTAGCCCTGTCTATTGATGCCTGGAGCATTTAATATATTTCCAATCTCACCGAGTGACTCTCCGCTAGCACCTACATACTGAACAGTAATGCTTCCATCAGGATTTACAGTGTGTTCACCAATACCGCCAGCGTCATACTCCTTATCGTGCCCTAAAAGCTGTTGGGCATCTCCTATAAACTTTGAATCTTCCGTATCTAGTGATCCTATCTGATATACGGCCTTCTCATATTCCTCTCTTTGTGGAGCAACCTCTTCAGCGTGGTTCTTAAAAAAATCATAAGAAATTGACACATTATCGAATATGGTATTTGCCATGGGGTCACCGTTTCGGAACGCATTGGCCGCCAATATTCTTTGCTCTTCAAAAATATCTCTATGTCTTTCAGACCACCCACTAGTATCGTAGCCTCGGAGTTCTTTTAGATTTTGATCTCTCTGCCTCCTTCTAGCGGTTTCTCTAGCCAGATTATTTCTAGCAGCAGCAGCCATCAAGGGGCCTAGGTTTTGTGTACCCTGAGTTATCGCCTCACTAAATGTTTTGCTAGGCTGTAAAGGGGCTACGTAAGCTGGAACTGGACCGTTTGCCATTACGCTTCATTAAATTGTGGTTCCTCTAAAAACTTAGCAGCTTTGAATAGTTCAAGCAGCTGCTCGTAAGTAGGCTCCTCTTTATTAATCATCGCATACGCCTCTTGCAAACCTGAAGATTGCTCTGGGTTGATGATGAACTCACCCCCCGTAGCTTCGGCTTCTTTTTCGCCAGTCTCTTCGTCTACTATAGCCTTCTTGTTGGTGCTGTGATCGAACTCTCCCTCTAGCTTTTGCACTGGGGGCTGCTTTGAATCTTGCAAGATTGCAATCATCACATCTTCTTTCATCTCTCCTCCGTGACCGTACTTTACTTTACCGCCTTCTTCGTTAAAACTAAAAAATGATCCTGGTCCACCACCTATAGATGTACCATCAAGGCCAGAAGAAGCTAAAGCCGTACCAGTTTGAGTAAGACCTTGAACAAAGTTGGGTCCTATGCTTCCTCTTTGAGCCTCTAGCATAGCCAAGTTTTGTGCAGCCGTGGCCTCTGAGCCCATGGCTCTTTGCAGCTTGAGTTGCTCTAAGTTTCTCTGTAAATCTATGTTACCAGTCAAAGCAGCTTGTTCTAACCCAGCCAATCTCCCCTCTGCTGCTAACTCTCTAGACAAATCGGCTTGCTGTGCAGCCGTAGTTGCCTGTTGAGTAGCCTGTGTAAGTCCTGGTACAGCCCCCATCAAAGCTCTAGGGTCAGTAGCTAAAGTTTCTAACGCAGTAGCCTGCTGTGCAGCTATAGGTGACAAGTCTGTAGGGCGCATACCCGCCTTAGCCAGTTGTTTTTCTGCCTCGGAAACGGTGTACTTTACGTCAGCCAACGACCCAAACGCAGACTGAACGTCTTGCCTAGCTTGGTCTAAGAGAGGCTGCTGAGCTTCTTGTTGCTTTCTTGTTCTTCTTCTATCTGCAAGAGCTCCAATTCCCTGTATCCCTGCCTGTATAGCTAATAACTCTAGTCCTGTCATGATCTACAAATTTAAGCGTTTTGATTTAAACCCTTATCTAGCTTAGAAAAGGCGTATTCTGCGTTAATAGAATGAAGCTCCAAAGGTTTCGAACTAGCAGATTCTAACTTAAGGTTTAGGTATGGACCTCTCATCTCATCACCGTTGATTTCAGCTGGAGAAACAGCGAAAAGGTTCGAAGCTGTAGTAATATACTGCTCAAAAGCTTGGAGATATAATGTAATGAAACCAGTATCATCTAATAAATTTGACGGTATAGGCAAACTCAAAGTCATTACTCCATTACCAATAGAAACAATGTTTATATCAACCCCCAGTAATGAATTCTGTAGCACTGTAAAAGGAGCGGTAGCAGCAGAAAAAGAAGAAAGTGTTTGCAACTGACCAGACAAATTGGAATCGTCAAAAGAAGCCAAGAGAATTATTGAGTTTCCAAAAGGAGCCGAAGGAAAAGAGTTTACCTCTATGGCATTTAGATTTACATCGATTAATACGTTAGGACTAGCCTCTGTGAGTATTTCTTGCAAAACCTCTGAAAAGAGTGCTTCTGTAGAGGAAACGCCAGGCACAGGAACTACGTTAGCACTAGAGTTCAGCCTAGATCTTGGGACCTCTATATATTTAAATCCTTCTTTGTCATTAATGGCTTTGTTTATTAGTAAGCTTTGCTGATTGTTTGAGTCGTCGTACTCCTCATTCGTACTAAAGACGTATGACCACGTATCTCTGTTTGTCTCTAAAGAAACAGACTTAAATATCTTCACAGAAGAAGGATCGTCATTGAAGCAAAGCTCCACCCTCGACTTGTTTTTAACGCCATAGAAGTCATTTCTAGCTGAGTTCTTGTCATGCAGCCAAGCTGTGCCTGAGTTGTCTTTGAAGGACAGCATTTCGTCACCAGAGGAGGCATAACACGTCGGGACAAACGAGTACCTAGTCGTCCAGGCGCCTTGCCTTTCTGAGTAAGCAAACGTAGCTTCAAACCCATTTGATGTTAAAGGTATATCTGCCATGGATATTACAGATTAAAAGCTGGGTCACTTAAGCTGTACGAAGTGCCCAGCTCTTGTGATGCAAATCCAAAGACGCTCAGCATAATCAAAATGTCTGCGGCGCTAATCTGGTTATCTTCGTTCGCGTCGGCTTTAGCCGCCATTTTAACGTAGTTAGCAAGATAGAAATAC
>VMHT01121357.1_pt1 | contig 11445 bp, 11 predicted proteins | sample 4693611 | NCBI WGS metagenome assembly VMHT01 (sample SAMN12280063, study PRJNA550983) | marine metagenome | isolation source: seawater sampled from same location over 5 years 0.02-0.2 micron viral filtrate | place: USA: collected off the coast of southern California halfway between the port... ... | reverse complement strand
GTTAGTGGTGGAACAAGTATAGAACAAGGTTATTTTAATTTTCTTTTTGATTTAGATGAAGTAGATTTTGAAAGAGGAAATATTGTAAATACTCACGAATTATTTACTACAATACCATTTACTAATGCTAATTTAGAAGTATTGAGAGATTTGTTTATAGAACAAGGTCAATATCCTGAATTGTTTGAAAATAAATTAAATTATTATTCTGGTTTTACTACAGTAAATAATAGTAGATTTTTACATATGAACACAAGAAAATCAGGAGCAGACCAATATGCTACAAATCAATTAGGTGATGATAATTTAGTTGTTAATGATGCAATTAATAGAATAAGTTGTCCATTCTTTTTTGATTATGATCCAACACTCGCTACAACTCTAACTGATGGAGTATCTCAACCTTGTTATGGTTTCGCAAGAAAAATTATTAGACCAACAGGAGAATTTATTTATCTAACAACAAATAAATTAGGTTTTGTAGATGATGCAACTTTACCTTCAACTCTAACAACTTTACCATTAAGATTGTTTAGGAGAAATGCCTCTGATGGAGCAACTTTAGGAACAAAAATAGATAAAGATACACATGCTGGTTTTGATATTCATTTTAATGCTTTTGGAAATTTATTTGTTGGTTTGACTACAGGATGGACAAATGAAATGTTTCATGAATCAGAACTAACAAATGCTTTACCTACATTATATAAAGATCCAAATGCTTCAACAGCAATCAATCCTGAAATTAAAACAGCAAATATAATATCAGAAATATATTTAGGAGCAGACCAACCAGTATGTAGTTTTAATACAACAACTAATCGTTTTGAAATAGCACAATTACATACACCTGAATTTATACAAAATAAATATAATGCTGGTGGAGTAAAATTTAATGCTTCAGGAGAAGATTATGTTCCACTAAGTGCGACACAAGGTGAAAGAGTATTTAAAATTAATAAACGATTAAATAGTGGTAATTTTACGCCTGATATGACTTCTTACTTAGTAAATGAAAGTGATAATATTACTGTATTTACAAGTGTTGGTTTGAGTGCTTCAGCTGTTTATGATTTTGAAAATTTAAATTTTAATATAAAACCTTGGAGTTTGTTTGATAGTCTAACAGGAGTTGTGATCAAAGATTTTGGTTATACTAATAGTAATTGGAATTCTGGAATATGGGGTGTATTAGGTTTTACTTATGAACAATTTAATTCTTCAAGAACAGCTGAAAATTCGATAATTAATAGAGTATCTAATACTAATAAAACAGCTTTACCTTATGCTTTTACTAATGCTGATGTTTCTCCTTCAGATGCTATTAGTTTTATAACTAATTTATTTGGTGCTGGAATGTTTCATTTAGCATTACCTTCAACATTATCAGCAAATACTTCTTTAACTTTAGCACCTGATATTCTAACACCAACAGGATATAGAAAACAAATATTTCCAGCAATTACTGAAGGTCAAACTTCAATAGTTTTATCAGCACCTAATCTACCAAGAAAATTACAAAATGGATATTTTTTAATTAGAAGTGATGCTTTAGATGAATCTTCATATAACGGCGGTTTTGAAAGCGGAGCATTATATCCAGTAGTTGGAATAGTTTCTAAAGTAGATAATACAGGAGATTTCTTTACAAGTGTTGATTCAGATTTAGAATTTACATTTACGAAACCAAAAGTAATTACAAGTATTAGAACAAGTGTTCATGACCCTTCTCAAAAATTATCTAAATTAAATACTGGAAGTGCTGTAATATATAAAATTACAAAAACAAGACCTCATAGTTTTGATATTGTTTCTCAAATAATGAATAAAAAAAAATAATATCTATCTTTTATACACTTAAAGATACAAAAAATATATTAGTTATAAATGTCGCCCCAACAGAAAAAACAAGCACAAAAAACTTATGATAGAAAAAGAGATGCAACATATGATAGAAGAAAGTATAAAAGAATTCAAAATTGGAAAAGAATAGGTGTTATTAGTGAAAATTATGATGAATTATATAATTTATTTTATAATACTCATACATGTCAAGATTGTGAATGTAATTTACAAACAGAAGGTAAATTATCATCTATATACAGAGTTTTAGACCACGACCACGAAACAGGAGAGTTTAGAGGTATAGTTTGTCAAAGTTGTAATATTAAAAGAGGTTGGTTAGATAAAGTAGCATATCTGCCTCTTTAAGTATTTAAAGATTTAAATTAATTATAATTAAATGAACTATATTAATTATGATAGATTTAATACAGATAATGACTTTTACATTAAAAAGAGAAAAAACAAAAAACTTTATATGTTTATTGGAAGAAAAAGAGAATTTAATAATTCTCAATATGGTAATTACTTACTTCAAAGACAAGCTCGGTTTGAGAACGGATATATAGGAGTTTTATTTAGTAAAAGACTTCCAGCTGATACACCACTTTATATGGTTTTAGTTCATAAAGCAGTTTTATTATTTAAAACACGAAAGTATAGAAACGAGATGATGAAGTATAAAAAACAACAAAAAAAAATTCCACTTTCCTCACCAATTTATTTATTACAACACCCTAGATTAAACTAATTATCTTCTTCATCTTCATCACTACTTTCTTCTTCTTCTTCTTCAACCTCAATTTCAAAGCAATCACCTTGTGTTAGTGCTTCATTAATAAAATCATGAATGTCTTCACAAATCATTTCATATATGTTATCTCCTGAATCAATACCACCAAAAATGTTTAACATATTAAGACGCCGTTGAATTACATAAGTAAGGTTTTCGTAAAAGAATTCTTCCATATCTTCTTTGAAAATAATTTCAAACCCTAAATTATCTGGAAGGTCATCAATTTCATCAAAATAATTTTTCATATGGTCTGTATCTTCAAGAATAGGATATAGATATTCATATAACCAATTTTTATTCATTTTGATTTTAATACCATCACAACGAGTATCTGCTTCAAAAGTATTTAGTTTTAGTTCCTCATTTTCTTTTTTGAGTTTAACCATCTTATCTATTGTTCCATCATCACCACCTAGGAGATTTAGATATGAATCACTTGCGTTTTTTGTAATTACTAGTTCTTCTTTGAGAACTTGATTTTCTTTTTTTAGTTTATCATTTTCTTCTTTGTATTCTCTAAGTTCTTTTAGAATTTCATTAATACTAAAGTTATTAAGATATGCTTTATCTTGGTCTGTATAATTAGTAGAAGACATATTTGTATCTGATTCAGAAAAATCAAATTTTTTTTTATATCCTTCTTTAGATTTAGAATCAGTAATTTCTTCAACTTCATCCAAAAACTTTACATAGTGATATTTAGAAACAGACATAATATATAAAGTTAAAAAAAATCAAATTTATTTTCATTCGCCTCTTTACAAGAAAAAAAACTTTAGAATATTATTTTACTAACTTATATTATAAATGTCAAGTTATTGGTCGCCATCTAATAAAATCCCTATAGAACAAAAATCTATTTCTATTCCTGCTTTGAATGGAACGAATCACACTCCAACCCAAGAAGTAAAATTTAAGATTCCTGAAACATTAGAATTTTTTGATCCTAAGAATAGTTATTTAGAGTTTGATGTAAAAATTACTCCAACTTATACCGCCTCAGCTTCTAACGCCTCAAACTCCACTCAACCTTGTTTCTTAACTCTAGACCAAGATATTGGTGCCCAGAGTTTAATTAGAACTTTAAGAATTCACGATTCTAACGGAGTTTTGTTAGAAGAAATTGATGGTTATAATACTATGGTTAGTGTAAAATATGATTATCATAATAATGATTCTCTCCAAGGTCGTCGTGCTTTAACTGAAGGAACTGGTTTCTATCAACCTGCCGTTCGTGGAACTAATGGTAATAGTAGAACCCATACTAATCGTTATATAGAAAGTCCCTATGTAAATCAAAGTGTAGCTGCGAGTGAAACTCGTCATAGTGCTACTGATTATATTGATGCTCGTATTGCTATGCCTATTCACGGAGGAATTTTCCAAAATGATAAAATATTTCCTAATGGTTTGGTAGGTGGTCTTCAGATTTCATTTTTACTAGAAGATGCATATAGAGTTCTTAGAGTCCCTGATGGTGCGATGAGATTCCGTAGAACTTATCTCAATCCTATCTACGGAACTTTAGATGGAAATAATGCTTGTTCTACTACTTCTGTTTGGGCGAGTAATGCTACAAGTGATAGTTTTTTTGTATCTCCTGAAAATTCTATGGATAAAGGTTCAAAACTTCCTTTTGTAGTAGGTGAAGCACTTGGTTTTGCTGAATTAGATACAGCATCTGAAAATTTAATTACTTTTAAGAACGCTTCTGATGTGGTAGTAAATCCAGTTATTAAGAAGTTTGAAGATACAGGTAATGGTATAAAAATTACTCTAAATGTCGCTGTGAAACCTAGTATAGATATAAAACCTCGTTATACAAGTGATGATAATTTAGTTAATAATTATGTTGCTATATTTTCTAAATCTAATACTCAATCAGCACAAGGTCAAGCAGGAAGTTATACACTCAAGAATGCTACTTTAGTTTTACAAAGAATTGATGTTGGTGGTGGATATAGAGATGAGATGATGAGAAAAATGAGAGAAGGCGGAACAATAACCTATGATTTCTTATCTGCTACTAATTATAAATATTCTCAATTATCAAGCGATGTTGTTGCTAATATATCTCTACCAATTAATAATAGTCGTTGTAAATCTATTCTTGCTGTTCCAACTGATGCTACTATTTATAGTCAAACACAAGTTCTAAATGCTTCTGCTACTTATCAGATTATGACTAATGGTTCAACAACTCAAGATTTTCATCTACATTCTAACAGACCTGGTCTTGAAGGAATCAGCGATAATCTAACTCAGTATCAATTTTTATATGATGGTAAATTACAACCAAGTCGCCGTGTTAATACTTCTAAAACTTCTTCAAAACTTAGTATATCCGCACAGCATTTAATAGAATTAGATAAAGCACTTTCTTCTGCTGGTATTACAGGACATAGTCTTAAATGTTTTAATAAAAATTTTATTGTTGGTAGAAGTCTATCAATCGGTGATGGTGTATATGATGGTAGAAATCGTGATTTCTCATTACAAGTAGAATATGGCGGAACTGCTCCTACCAAAAATAAACTATGGAATAACTTTGTATTCCATATTCGTAGATTAGAAATATCACAAAATGCTACTCAAGTTATTCTTTAGTGTAAATTATTTATGTAATGAAAAAAAATTATTTTTTTATTATATAATGAATATGAATGGTAGAACAGAGTATTTAGATATACAACCATCTAATATTGTTTCAACTGGTCTTGTGTCCTATGTTTCTGGAAATCCAGTAATTCAATTTATTATTGGAGAATCTGATAGATATTTAATAGGTAATAGTTTAAGGTTTGCTGGTAATATTAATATCTATAGTGATAGTGCGAAAACACGACCTGCTGATGCATCAGATTTAAAAATATCTCCTAAACTGGGTATGTTAGGAATCATAGACCAAATAGTTTTAAGTTCTCAAAAATCTAAAAATGTTATAGAACACATTCGTCATTTTCCAAGATGGGCTGGTCAATATTATGCTAATATAGCATCTGAACAAGAAGCTATGGGTCATCTATGTGAAAGTTCTTTAGCAATTCCAAATATATTAACTCAGGCGAATAGCGTAGTTTATTCTAAAAATGGTGCTGTAGGAACAAACTTTAAATATGATGGTAATAGTTTCGCTATTCCACTTCCAACAGGTCTGTTAAATTCTAAACAACCTATAGGTTTGAGCGGAAATGGTTGGGGTATAGGTGGATTGGTCGTAGAACTTCATTTATCTCCTGATTCTAATTTTTTAATTTCTAGCACCTTTCCTACTGCTTTCTACGAATTATCTAACTTAAAATTAATCTGTGAAACAATTGTTCCTTCTGTAGATGAATTATCTCAACTAATGAATAAAACCGAAAATGTTATGGAATATAACGCAATCAGTTCTTATTATACTTCTATCAATTCTACTAATGCGATTATTAACTTTAATCTTGGTTTGTCTAAAGTATTAAGTATTTACATGAATTTTATTCCAGCAAGTTTTATTAATAACTTAGCACAAGATGGTTTTCAAACTCTTCCACTAATTAATGATTTAGCATCGGCGGATATTGCTGAAATTAAACAAGTGGTATTTAGTCGTGGAGGTCTTAAACTTCCTTTAGAATATAACTTAGATGCTAATGTAAGAGAAGACCCAACTCTTAAATGTGCTGATCCTCAAATCTTTAGAAATTTTGCATCTGCTTTCATGCCTTTTATGTCTAATAAAAGATCCCAAATCAATCCAAATACTAATGTAAGAGTTATTGATGCAACTAATAACTACGAACAATATATTCAAGCAGGTCAGTTCTTCGGTATAGGTGTAGCGTATGACCAATTATCAGGAGATGGAGAAAATTTTTCTAAAGAAAACTTCGGTGTAGCTATGGAAACTGGATTGACTAACGACAATCCACACGGAGTCTTTTTATATGTTAGAAGCAAACAGACTTTGGTTATGAATCAAAATGGTCTTCAAGTCATAGTTTAATTTTTATGTATTAAAAAAAAATTATTTTTTTATTATATAATGAACTCAAATCAATTAGAAGATGAGCGAGGTCGCATCCCTGATTTAGTAAAAATTGGTTCAATTCCATCAGATATGAATGTAGATGTAGATACTGATGTCTTAGATCCAGTGGTTATTAATGATAAATTTTGTCGTTTCGTTTTAAATAACAAAGGTTTTTTACATAGTTTTTCAAAAATAGTTCTAGCAACTGAATCTCCTACTCAAGCGGAAAGTGTATCATATCCAGTAGGTGTCGGTATTCATAGTCTGATCCAGCGATGTGCTTTAAAAATTGGAACAAAAACTATTGCTGAGATTGAAGATTTCGCCCACTGGATGGCGTATAAATCTATGTTTATAGAAAATGATATTAACCATTATCGTGAAACATTTATTACTAATAGAGTTTTAGCACACGAATTTAATTATATTACAGAAGATAGAGCATCAAGTATAAATCAAGATGATGTTGATGCTAATAATGTATATATTAAAGGTCAAGTAGAACCACAATTCAACGCAAAACATTTTTATAATTCTGCATCAGCAACTACAGTAGAAAATCAAGGTTTTGTTGAAATTGCTGATGAACTTCAACTAAATAATCGCTCTGCTTCTAATTTAGAACCTGAATTTAGTATTAGTGTTGCTGATTTATTTCCATTTCTTAGGTTCAATCAACTTCCATTATATATGATAGACCAACAAGTCAGTATCGAATTACATTTCACTCCAAATTCTGGAATTAATCATAGAACTATTGTAGAACAAACTGCTTTAACTTCTTCTCCAGCACCTATACTTACTTCAGCAGTTCAGTTTGTAGCAGATTACATTTACTATGATGGAGAACTTATGGAAAGGTATAGAAACGCAAATCCAAGTATGACTTACAATTATATTGATTATCGTCTTAATAAAAGAAGTATTCCTTTTGCTTCTTTAGGTCAAAAAACTATTATGAATGTAGGTGGTGCTGGTAGAATTGTAAGTAAATGTATTAGTGGTCTAGCGAATGATGCAAAAGCAACTCCTGATGATAGTAATCTAAATATTTATTCAGCACTCATTGGTCTTGCTGATGATACAAATAACAATAATCAACCTTTAATTACTAACTTAAGATATAATGATAATTATCTTTATCCATTAGACAGAGAAAATCCAGCAATTCATTTTAATGATGTAATTCAAGGTGAAGGTAATGTTCCACATGTAAATCGTATTGAATATTCAGGTGAAACGCAAGGTAATACCAATCCAATTATGGATGGTTCTCTAAAAGGTGATATTCTTTATAACGACCAACCAGCAGGTTCTGTGCTTGAAGGAGTTGCTAATAATTTTTTCTATCAAGTTTATAGATTAAATCGTAATGAGCGTATTAATAGTCGTGGTATTGAGATTGAAGTAAATTATTCTAATAATGCTGGTTTTGATAATAAAACCCATACACACAGAACTTGGTTAGAAATATTAAGAAGTGCTACTCTTACTAATGGTATGTTTGAAATTGACTACGCCTAAAATATTATATATATTATATGAATAAAGACAAAGAATTAAACAAACCGTTTCCTTCTAATGTAAAAGGAAAAAAGTTTAGTGTTATAGTTATGAAAGACGGAAAAAGAAAAAAAATTAATTTCGGAGCTTCAGGAATGGATGACTGGAGGAGCGGAACAGCAACTAAAGAACAAAGAAAATCTTTTAGAGCAAGAATCAAAGGTATTAAAAGAAAGGACGGAACTTTTGCTTATAAAGACAAAACAAGTCCAGCCTATTGGGCATTAAATTATCTTTGGTAAGACTCTTCATAAAAAAAATTTGATTTTTTTATTATACAATATAATATGAATTTCAATCAGCAACTATCTAAGGAAAGAATTAATAGTCAAGGTCGTATTGGACGACCATTTACAGAAAATACTAAAAATTTGTATATAAAAAGATTAGAGAAATACAATCCATTAAAATTTAAATCTAATGAAGAATTGTTGAAAAAGATACAAACTGATTTTACTAATCATAATACTCAGTTAGGATATTTCTCAGCAATACTCGCTTTTTATGAAACAACAACTATAGATACTAATAAAAAAGAAAATATTAAATTTTGGGAAAATGAAAGATCCAAAAATAATGATGCATATCAAAAAGAAAAAGAAGATGGAATTCTACCAAAAGGTCAAGAACAGAATATGGTTAAAAAATCTGTAATTACAAAATTAATTAAAAAAACAAAAGAAGATTTAAAATTAAAACCTGAAAAACAATTGAATCAGATTCTAATCTTCTTAGTTAATTATTCACTTTATCCGTTTCGTAATGAATTAGCAACTATCAAACTTGGAATGATGATTGATTTCAATGAAGAACCTGAAAAATATAAAGAAGGTAATTGGTTAATCATGAGTCCGAAACCTTTTTCACTAAAATATGTTTTCAATGAATATAAAACTGCTGGAAAATATCAACAAAGAGTTATTGATATACACAATCCAACTATTAGAAATTTATATAAGAAGTTTCTAAAAACTTATGATATAAAAATTGGAGAACCAGTTTTTACTTTAGTAAATAATGAACCGATGAATAATTTAAATCTAACAAAAACTCTTCAAAGATATACAGAAAAAACAATTGGAAAAAAAATCTCAACAACAATATTAAGAAAGATTTATTATGGAGATAAATATAATAAAGAAGATTTTGAAAAACTTAAGGAGGATGCTAAAGTCGCTGGACATAGTGTCCATACAGCACAAAATATTTATATTATTTAATTGATGATTTAACTTTCTTTAATCTAATCTCTGGATATTTAGATTTACATTTTTTTCTTGAAACAATATCAGGGTAAGTTGTTAGCATATAATTTACAGATTGTTCCATTTTTTCATTAGTTCTTTGCTCCGCCAAACCCCCAGCACCGATGTAAGTATCTGCTTCACAGCAAGTATGATTAAAACGAATAACTCCACCAGTATTCTTAAAATGTAAAATCGTTCTTTCATAGTCTTCTCGGCAATCATCTTTAATAATAATATCTTTTTTATTTAAATATCCAGATATTCTTCCAATAATAAAATTTAAATCTAATTCAATAGGTTTTGTGTTTTTCATGAAATAACTATTACAAACTGGATACATTCCAAATAAAGTTAAATTATATGATTCTAGAAGATCAAAACCATCTTTTACAAAAAGTTGAAAATCTAATAATCTTAAATTACTTGGTAAAAGTCTTTTATCATTTCTTGGATTTTTTTCTTTTCCTTCTCTCATGAATAAATCATAAGCTTCTTTTATATCATCATCCATTAGAACAATCTTTTCGTCTTCATCAAAATATTCTGTAATTTTATTATCACAATAAGCAATTCCTTTACTACCTCCATATAATATATTATATTCTGAACCTAATGATTTTTTATATGTTTCAATTTCTTCTTCTCCAACAAAAATATAAATCTGTTTCTTAGGTATATTATTGTAATTCAAGAAAGATAATGTTTTATTTTTAATTGCTTCAGGTCGCTTATGACTTCTAATACAATATTTTATTTTATCCATTTAGATAGACTAAGATATTTTTTTTAGAATAATTTTGAAAAATAAATTTGATATTTTTTAATTTAATAAATGACTTCAAGTCTAACATATTACCCTAACTCAGATATTCATTCTAAAATCAACGAATTAGAAAGTGATTCTATAGATTTAATTTATACTTCGCCTCCTTACGGCACTACATCCGCCAAATGGGACAAGAGTTTAGATTGGGAAAAACTATTTCCTGAAATGTGGAGAGTTCTAAAATCTAATGGAATAATAGTGTTATATGCGAGTATGCCTTTTACCTATGAATTATTACAATACGAGAAACCTAAATATCATTACACTTGGATAAAAAGTAATTCTACTGGATTTTTTCAAGCTAAAAAACAACCCCTTAGAAATACAGAAGAAATATTTGTATATTATAAAAAACCTGGGACATACAATCCGCAAATGGAAGGTAATAAATTTTTCAAAAAAGAATATAATAAAATGTCGGATAAGCAAGAACATTTTGGTAGAAGAAATAATATAGAAAAATCATTTAAAACTGATGCTGGAGGACATACAGGATATTATCCAAAGACTGAAAGACATTGGAAAGTTCAAAGAAATAATTCTGGAATTACAAGAGGTCCTGAACAAATGGATTTTTTCATTAGAACCTATACAAACGAAAATGATACAATATTAGATATGACATGTTGTAATAAAATGTGTGGAAGAAGAGCTGAAGAACTAAAAAGAAATTACATAGGTATAGATATTAGAGATATACCTGAGATTTAGTTGTTGTAATTTTTCACAAAATATGAAATAAATTTTTGTTGGATAAAAACTTTCTAAATCTAAAAAAAAAAATAAAAAAAAAATTTGATATTTTTTTTAATTTACAGATTCTTAAAATGAGTTCAACAGCTTCTCAGACTATTGATACTTTATACCAACAACTTACTAAAAGTCTTGAATATTCAAGAAAATCTAGATATGAAAAACTTGATATTTTAGATAAAAAATTAGAAGAAGGCGAGATTAATGAAGGAAAATATTTAGTAGAATGTAATAAACTTAAAAAGCAAAGTGAAGAAAAGACTAGATTAGGAATAGAAGCAACTCATTTATTTCGTATAATTGTAAGCGATATAGTAAATGAAAATAATAGTGATAATGAAGAAGATGACTAATTGTTGTAATTTTTCACAAAATATGAAATAAATTTTTGTTGGATAAAAACTTT
>VMHT01163062.1_pt1 | contig 11446 bp, 24 predicted proteins | sample 4693611 | NCBI WGS metagenome assembly VMHT01 (sample SAMN12280063, study PRJNA550983) | marine metagenome | isolation source: seawater sampled from same location over 5 years 0.02-0.2 micron viral filtrate | place: USA: collected off the coast of southern California halfway between the port... ... | reverse complement strand
GTTTTGAACCCACCCCCCGTCATTTGACGCTTGGATGCGCGTCATCGACAGGCCAGCCGTCAAGACCAATCTCAAGAGAATAGCCGAGTTTTTCCTCGCTATGAATTTGCCCACTATGACAAGACCAACAAACTGACTGCAAATTTGCAGGGTCATAAAACAACTCAAGATTTCCCTTGTGAGGCGTCAAATGATGAACAACAGCGCTACGCTTGTCTGTCCTTCCGCTTACAAGCGGCACGTTACAACCTGATCGTTGACACAGATAATTATCGCGCAGCAGTATGGTTTTTCTTAACTCGCGCCATGCTTTAGTCATATAAAGCTTGCGGTATTCAATAGCGCTTGTGCTGCGTGTCAGTGCCATAAAAAAACCCCGCCGTAGCGGGGCCAGTTAAACAGGGAGGATAAAAACATATCGAGCGTATTATATCCAAAAGGTAATAAAAAAATTGTGCAATCAAGCATTAATTTAAAAATTGTGCAATTCTATCAAAAATATTTTCACTAGCCTCAATTACTCCGCGTCGAAGCTGGCTGTATGTTAAGCCAGTAATGTCGCGTATCTTCTGGGATTTTACGCCGCTTGCCTTTAAATAAACTGCTCGCTTCAACCGCGACTTATCACCTTTACGCTCCAACGCAGCATAGTGCCACACATCAAGCACAGCAGCCGCACGGTCGATTTCTTCTGCGCTAGGGCGTGGCGGTCTATTCTGCGCGTCAGGAAGGCTTGTTAAGTGCCCTTGCAAATAGGCTGACATAAGTTGCCATTGTGTTACTTCATCACTTGAATCTGGCATTGCTGATAATGTTGGATAACCAGTGCGCGGCGGTGCACTATAGGTTATTCTAGAAACAAAAGCCGCATCTTGCAGCAAGGCCCAAGCTATTCGCCAGTCTTCAAACTTTGCGCCTTTTGGTAAATCTTCTCGCGCTTTCTCTTCACCTATTCTTAGAGTGCGTGACCAGTCATGATTTTTTAGGCTGCGTTTTACTTCTGGGTTCATGTTCTGGCTCCCAAGGCGCTGCTGAAACGCTCACCTTGCTGAGCTTTGGTGCAAAGACGCGATAAGTTTTCTGAACAATCGTTTTGGTTTTTAGCTCTTTTTTTTTGAGCCGCTTCACTGCTTTTGAATTGTATGTCATGGTCTGCCTCTTTTACTTCTTCTGCCAAACATAAATAGCCAATCGCATCGCGAAGGTTGTCATATTTTGGCTTTGTAAGCTCTCTTACAAGCTTCATGTCCGTAAGCATCAAACAAATGGTTTCAGCGCTGTAAGGCTTCTTATATTGGTTCCAGCGAACCGCTAGAGCGTCATACATCAGTTTTGGGTCGCCATACTCTTGCTGACGTTCGTTATTTATTAAATCAACGGCATCAAAGCCGATTTCGGTTCGTTTGTTCATTTGCCTGCCTTATTTTCTATCTGCCATTTTCTGGCTTTTATGAGGTCGATTTGTGCTGGTGAATATTGTTGTAGAAATCTCAACCCTAATATGCGACGACGGTTTGCAATTCCCTCAAGTGCTTGAAGGTCTTGGACGCCTGCCAGCATTGTTTCGAAATCTTTTTCTGAAAGGGTTGAGTAATCGTCGGGAAAAACCTTGCCAAGATCGTGAGGTTCATGCTCTGAATAGTGAGCCTCAAACCCTAACCGACGAAGTTCTGAGAATAATCGCTCAGACACTTAGACCCCCCTTTAGGGGGTTATAGGTGTTATATATATAATAAATATAAGACCTATAAGTACCTGTATGCGTATTAGAGTTCATCATAAGCGTCTTCATTTGGGGTTGCGATATATTCGCCGCGACCTGTTTCTCTAATTAGGTTGTCGTCTTTTAGCCTGATTGTGATTTGACTAACGCGGGCTTGAGTAATGCCTAGCTTGGCTTGAATGCCTGATTGTTTGATGCGCGGGTGCTGCTCAATACATTCAAAGACTTGTAGTTGACCTTCGCCGAGCGCTGCGAGCCGAGCGTTTGCAGCGAAATCAAAACCGCCGCCGTTCCATTTAAGATAATATTCGCGCTGTTCTACGTCTTTGCCTGTTATGTGCAATTTGCAGTCTTTTTTGCCGACGCGTTTAATCATTACTTGCACAGTTTCAACGGTGCCCGTCGTGGCTTGTGATCCTAGCACCATTTCCTGCGGATTAAACTCTTGTTCAGTAGCTTTGCGCGTATGATGCACGACAAGAATTGCTAAATTATGATCGTGAGCAACATCTCTAATTTTTAGATATTCGTTATGAGTAACTTGATAATCGCTACGTCCGTTTTTAGGCGTGGCAATGTCTAAAACGCTTGCTACAGTATCAATAATAATTAGGCTGGGTGCATACCTTACGGCGATTTCATTAAGCATAGCGATCGCCTGTGCGCCGCGTGGAATAGGTTTTTCCTGCGTAAGTCCTGCAATCGTTTTAAGCTTATCTAAGCGAGCTACTTTAGACATTTTAATACGCTTTTGCAGGCGGCTTTCATTATCCTCGCAGCTTATGTAAAAAACGTCTTTGCCTTTATCTGTGACCTCTTTAATTATTCTCATACATTCCCAGCTTTTGCCGCATTTTGGTGAGCCTGCAAGCATTGATAGGCCAACGGCTGGGAGTGTTTTATCGATCAGAAAATAGACGGGCGGGATGTTTTTATCGGCAAGAACTTGCCCATCATTAACAATTAAGCCTGCGACAGTGTTATCGTCTTCTAGTTTTGGTGCTTCATTATTGGCACGTTTAATTTGGTCGTGCAGGCGGCTCCATTTATTAGACACTTGGTTCATTCCTAGCCTGCTAGATATTGTTCTAATTGTTGTTTGTCGTTAGCTGGCAGATTTTGTAAAATTGTCATGAGGTAAGTTTCTTTTTCGACAATGCTGGCGCGTTCTGCCCACCAGCTTGCATCTTGTTCAACATCAGAAAAAGGTGGTAGCGGTAGCCCGATTAAATCTACGTCTACGGCCTTACGCGCTACGTTTTCTCGCTCTTCAATGCTAAGTGATCGCAAGGCGGCAAAGGCTAAAGCTGCGCGTTCTTTTTCGCTTAGTCTTAGCTTTATTATTTGCTTAAAGTGCAGCCAATCGTCACGCTCGTTCAACGTAAGCGCGTAGAGTAGGCTTTTTGCGGCGCGTTTGTGTTGGTCATTATAAACTGCGTGTTTCATAGCTTACCCCCTAAAACGTTATTTCATCGTCGATATCGCTGATAAGCCCGATTTCGGGTTTCACGTCGTCTAGGTCTTCTGCATCGTCCTCACGATATTTTGGATCAGTGACTTCTGCTTTAATGAGATAAATTGATATACCCATGCCTTTTGCGTCGGGATTATTAGCTGGGAATAAGCCGACGATAATATTGCCCTTTGACCCGTCTGCGAATGCTTTGTCGTCAAGCTCCTTGCCATTGCCGTTAAGTATTGCTGGCGGTTCAGATAGCTTGCCGCTTTTGGTTTTGGCGTTTCTTTTTGCGCGAAATATGATCGAGCCGTCTTCTAATTCAGAGGTGCCCGCGACTGTTTTAAATTTTGCTTTTGGGCCTTGGCTTTCTGCAAAATGCGCGACAGCTTTGTTGTAGAGTGTAGAAGAGCGTTTTTTATCTAAATGAAAGCCAAGCGACCAGTTCGCACCCATATCGTCAGCAGTTGCGGGCACAGATTTGCCCATTTTGTCGCTATCTTCATTTTTTGCGGTAGGGTCAAATCTGTAGAGTTTGTCTACGCGTGGATATTTAAATTCAACATTGCTTATTTTTATACGTTTAAAATCGCTCATTCTAGCTCCTGTTCTTGTAAGTATTTAGGCAATCCGACATATGACATGGCACCCCAACCAGTGGGCCAATCGTTACTTTTTTCTGCGGTTGCGATGCGGGGTAAGATTTGCTCGATTTGTGTATCAGCATAACTAAGCGCATCGTCCATCATGGTATGCAAATGTACGCTATGCGGATAATCAACTTCGACACTGACAAACATTACGTCGTTTACTGTTAGGCCGTGCAAGCGGCATACAAGGCGGTAGAACGCTGCTTGCAGGTCGTATCGATAGTTGTAGCACATGCGAGAGAAAGCGCGTGGATGGCTGCTTTGCGCGGTTTTAAGATCAATTAGCAAGCCTTCTTTGGGCAGGTAACAATCGGGGCGTGCTTTGATGCAAATGCCTGTTGAGTGCTTTACGAAGATGCTTGCTTCTTTGATGGCGTTTTTTGTGCTTAGCAATCGTGCAGCTGGCTCGTGTGACAGCACTGCGTCAGCCATGCCTAATGCTTGGTCGTATTCTTTTGGGGTGAGCAGGAGTTTTCCTAGCGCTTCTGCTTCTGCTCGCTTCTCCTTAAATGCTTTTGATATTTTGCTCGCAGGGCCAAGAACAATGTCATTGCGTTCTGGCTCAAGTACAAATGAATGTGTTGCTGTTCCTCTATTTGCTGTAGCTTCTGTGATGTTAGCTTTGCCAAGCTTAGCTTTTTGCAACGAGTGATCGACTGCGAGTTTTACAAAGCTGCTGCTGTAGCCTGTTGCATCATGATATTCTTGGTTGCTGAGATTTGTATGTAGTCCAAACGGGTAAATCATTTTACTTTCCAAGCCATTATTTCACGACAAACTGTGCAGAATTGATCGAGGGTAATGTCACAGAAGTCGTCAAGATTTTGGCTAGGTTTGCCAATTTCTGAGAAAACGATTGCGGCGAAGGGAACGAGTGCCCGCGTTTTGTGATTGTTAAATCTGTAAAGAACGGCTGGCAGAAGGTTGTTAAGCTGAGCGCTGGTTTTTGACTGCTCATAGGCGGCAATAAAGTAGGCTGCGCCTTGGTTTGATTTTGGTCGTTTACACTCAATAGAGAACGGGAACGCTGCATCAGTTGGTGTAAGGTCGTTTTGCCCTGCGCTTTGAGTTTGGCTAAGGTTTCGCTTGAATTGAATGCCAAGCTCAAGCTCAAGAGCGATTGCAACTTCACGCTCATAGCTTGCCCCCTTTGTGCGAGAGTTCACCATTTGTTGGCTTCTCCTGTTTGAAATGCTGCCTCAATATTTGATCGATGAGGTGCGCCAGACTTATTTGGTCTGCTTTTTTTGCTTCATCGAGCATGGTTTTTAGCTCTTCATCAATCATTGTGTTTAGTGGAACCCGTTGTTTTGTTTGTGTTTTGTACGTCGTAACCATTATTTTGCTTTTGTTTAATGATATGGGCTTGCATTAATATACATTAATTCATATACATAAACAAGCTGACGAAAAGCTGACACTGAAAAGGGGGAAAGATAATGAAAATCAAAATAGAACTTACAGAATCACAGTATTTTCTGTTGCTAGACGCAAACAACGAGGCCCACCTTGCATTAGATGACATAGACAACAGTGATTATTCGCAATCAAAAAACTTAAAAATGCTTGACCGGATTGCACAAAAATTAATCAATGCCCATGAGGCCGCGCAATGACCCTTAACGGCTTTTTATCAGGCGGCTCTGATCAAGATCAGCAGCGCAGTCAAATTAAAGCGTTGGCGGGCGATAGGTCTGTCACGTTTTATAAAGAGAAGGGCAGATCAGATCGCCCTTTTACAGAGCGCAGAACCTTGCAGCGCTGCGTTTCGGAGTGCAAAACAAACGCGTCGGTTTTTGCGATTTCAAGCTTGCAGCATTTTGCAAAAAGAAACTGGCAAGGGCTTGAGTTTTTAGAGGTCGTTGCGGGGCAGGGGGTGTCGATCGAAGTTGCTGATGATCCTATAATATCGCAAGGTTCAATTCACGTTTTATCTGCGAATGCGCAAGTGCAACGCGATAGAATAGTTGCCCGATCTCAGGCGGGGCTGGATAGAATTAAGGCCAAGCTAAAAGCTGGCAAACCGCATATCACGCGATCGGGGCGTGAGATAAACACGCTTGGCACCCGCGATCCAAGTGCGCTGCAAGCTGCTGGAAACAAGCGCAAGCAAGATAAAGCTGACGCCTTTGCTTTGGGCGTGTGGCCTCATATCTGCACATTTTATGAGCGTGGATGCAGTCAAACTGAGATTGCGCGGCAGCTTAATCTTGCAAAAATCAAAAATGTGAAGGGCAATTCTTGGACACAGAACGCGGTTCATCGCGTTATCAAACGACTCAAAAAGAATGAAATAATTAAGGATGATATACAAACAGGAGTAAAAAAATGGCTCAGCGAATGACAGATAATCAATATGAACTCAATGTTTTACATCAAACATCAGCTTTGGAACTACGCAGAAAGCTTTTGCGAAATTTGACTAAACGACAACTAGAACTTGAACTATCTGTCTATGATCTGCGCACAAAGCGCATGAAAACCAAACTCCAACGCTTTTTTAATTCAACGCCAACCCGCCATGCTTTTGCACGGCTTATGACTTTGGCGTCGTATCGGGTTAATGATGATCCAAATTTCATGGGTTATACAAAAACGGACGCCAGTAAGATTTTGCACATAAGCTTACAATCGTGCGCAACATTATTTGATACAACCTTAGCGAATAAGTGGATTGAAGCGCACAATCTAGGGGGGGGGGTAAATTCCTCTAAGCGAGGTTACATTGCGACCAAAGAATTAGTCCATGCCAGTGAACTTTATGTCGATTCGTTTTTTCAAATAACTTCAAGTAGCTTGATACAAAACTGGCAAAATCTACGACAATTCGACCAAATCACTACAAGCCAGTTGTAGTATTTTTTTGATAGGGCTTACGATATGCTGATGAAAGAGGTTCAGAAAAATGACACGCAAAAAAAAGCAAATCAATCCAACCGTGTTAGCGTTTCGACAAGGCGCAATGACTATGAGAGTGCGCTTGGAAATGCTTATGTGGAACAAGGAACATTTGTTAAAAAATGCTGAGTGCTTAGAGCGACTAGCAAATGAGCTAAGGCGCATAAGTCAGAGCAATAGCTTGCGCGGCGTAGACCAGTGCATTTTGGCTCAGCGAGCCACGCGCAACACAAATTGGGATATGCAAAAAATACTCCCAGCTGATCCGCGTGGCGGTCATGGTATGCGCAGCGAGTGCATGGAATATGTCGGCAATAGACACTATGCTGTCGATACAAACGGGCACGATAAATTAAATGCGCGAAAAGACTTAGACGAACCTCACACTAGCCCAAACTATCGCTCTGGGTTAGATTAAACCACAAATTTGTGAGCAAAAAAGTAAGCAGGAGATAATAAGCGTTATGAAACACATAGTTGAGCAGGATTCTATAAAGCTTAGGCGCATAATATATATATTGTTAGGTCAACCTGATCTTTCAGAACAACAGGGCAGGCAGGTCAGCCAGCACAGCCCCATCAGACAAATCTATACCTTTATTGGTGATCTGATTGGCGGAATTTGTCTTTTTATCATGTTCTTTGGCGGTTTGTGGCTTCTGCCTTTAGCTCAAGAGGTTCTACGATGAATACAGATGAATTACAAAAGTTCAGGGCAACACTTGCAGATAAGCAGCTAAAGAACGATTTTAGTCAAATTTTTACCGACATAAAGATTGCTCGCTTGCAAGCTGAGCGTTGGAATAAGATTGAGAAGTATTTAAGCGGTGAACTTGGCGCTGCGCTTGCGGAAAACGGAATACATGAGTTTGAGTTTGAAGAATGCAAAGTCACGATTGATTATGATGAAAAGGCCACTTTTACTTGGCGGGTTGTTCAATGAAGCACCCTTTAACAAAAACGCAATCTGAGATTCGCAATTTTATCAAATCTTTTTGGGAGACTGAACAACGGTGCCCAAGCCTGCGCGAGATTGGCGCCGGAAAACTTAACGGCAAAAAGCTTATTGAAGCGCGTAAAAAACAAACAGTTCACACGCTCATTCAATATATAATAGAAAAAGGCTGGCTTATTGAGTATAAATTTAAAGGAAGAACATATTGGCGATTGTCTGATTAAGTAAAATCAATCTACCGCGTAATTTCAAAATGAGGACCGTCAAAAAAAGCCCTCTTTTGCTGTGATCGCCTCAAATCAACATATTCGTTAGAAGCTTGTTGCATTGTTCCGTGATATTCAACAATCGAATCAATATGCCACGCACCGCCCCAACGAACTTTTGCGCCACAAGCCGACGCTGCTTCTTTAACGGCGTCGGCTATATCGTCATAGATTGCAACTTCCCAGCAGCCTTTTCCGTTTACGAAGCCCATTAGGTCAACTGCTCTGCCAAGCTGATGCTTTGACTTACGTGAAATGCCGTCGCATTGGCTTGCGCCGCGTTTAAAGAGCGCTGATTGTTCTTGCTGGGTTCTCAAACCCCAGATCACCCCAAAGTCTACGGGCGTCACATTAATAGCAAATCTCACAACATCGCACAATAACTCGTCAACTCCGTCCAGCTTTTCCAAACTGCGACGAGATAATTTAAACGTCATTTTAGACCTCTTTTTTAAGAAAACTTACGCATTGCCATTCAACAATTTTGTACTCTGGGAACCGCTTCAAAATTAACTGCGCACCTCCACGGTCAACTGCGTCCGTGCATTGCGCCTTTGTGCGAAACAAAGGACTGCCAACGCTAAAACACTCTGCTGAATTGCAGATAAGAAAAACCGCAGTCCAGATTGTCACTTTGTTATTTTTTTGCTTTTTTCCCAGCTGCGCATTCCAGCTAGGCCAAGCATTCCCGTTAGGACGGGCAACATCGTAGACATATCGGCCTGTGGAACCACAAACCCAAATCCAGCAGCGATAGGAGAAATTAAAAAATTGACAGCTAGGCCAAGGACGCACACGTAGCCGCACAGTGGTCGCCACGAGGCTTGGAACCAGTTACCAGCAGCTTCTGCTTTGTTTACCTCGACCTGAGCCAAAGCCAATTCCTGCGCGTGGCGGTCAGCCATTGTTGAAAGCTCATGTGCAAGCTTTGCCGCTTGGTCTTTGTCAGGAACAAACTTGCTTACAAGCTCTGTTGCGGGCGCTATCAGCTGTGAAAGAATACTCATTTCCTAGAAGCCCATGATGTAAAGCCCATGTATGCGCCGACAACACTAGCGAGACTGATGTATAATAATTCACTTACACTGGTCAGAAGTTTTATGCGCTCGTCAGGTATAAACGGCATGAATAATAAAATTGTGTAGACGCACATTCCTAGCAAGCTATACCGAGCCAACCTAAGTTGAGCCAGATGCTTGCGGCTAAGATCTTCAATGTCACGGATTTTTTTGCCTGTCTCAATTTCACTTTGAGTAACAATGCCATCGTTATCGTAATCATATTTGTCTGTCATAGTTTGCGTAAAAACTCCGTGAAGAAATACAGCGAGGCAATCCCGCCAGCGCTTAAAACTGCCACGGTGCCCCATGTGACGTATCGAATAAGCGATGCGATTTGTTTTTGACGTTCTTCTGCTTCCCGTTTGCGCTCAACGCGCATTTTGGCCTCGAATTGCAGGAATTTGTCCCAAGTGCCAGCCTTCGCGTATAATCGGCACATTGATTCGAGTTCTTTGCGCTGCTCTGCTATTTGTTCAAGCGCTAAAAACTCATCAAAATCTGAGCCTTCCTTGCCCATCACTTTTGCAAAAAAACCTTGGCTTTTGCGATTGCCGCGCGCACGCAGTTCTTCCTCTGCCCCAACCAGATTTTTCAGGGGGGCTAAAAAGTCCGAAACCTCTTTGCCATTTGCCACAAATTTCTTGATCGTCGCATAAGCGGCGTTAGCTGCAGCAAGTTCAGCAAGCATAATGTCACCAAATTTTTAGGGGTTTTACTGGATAAAGATTTGAGCCAAGAGCAATAATATTATTGCACCCGCTGAGCCTATCAAAATGCTTTCAAGCCTTCGCATTCTGTTTAGTATTTCAGAGGTCATGACCTCTAGTTTTATCACACGCTCTGTTAATTCGTCCACGCGCTCATGCGCAGAAGCAACAGTGCGACGGTCCATTAGCTTGCAGCCTCAACTGCGTCTGGCTCGCCCTCAACACTTTTTATTAAATCTGCTTGGAAACTGTTGATTGAGCGCTGCACCCGATCCAAATTTGCGCGTAAATTATTCGCATCTTGGTTTAAAACCTTTAGCTGAGAGATGTAATATTTTTGCTGATCGTCCATTTGGCTGACGTCATGCTTTGTATTGTTAATTGTTAGATATTCCACGTTGTCTTCTGTCATGTTTTGTCTCCTATGCTGCCCAAGGCACGCCGCTTGCAGTGGGTGGGTTTTTAAGATTATCTATGCGTGTCGCAAGATTTGATTCTGTGGCGGCTTTGTCAATTTGCGCTTGAACCCAAGCGATTGCGTTATCTTTTGTGACGCTAGCATAAGCTATGAAGTTGCTATCTGATGGGTCAGGCGTATGGCTAGTCGTGCCATAGCTGCTCACGCTGTGATCGCCATCTTTTGCGACACACCGCCAGTGCAGTACCGTGATGCCTTTTGATCCGCTTGTAGTTTCATATTCAGTTTGACTTACTGTCCATGTGTATTCAATTGCCATGTTTATGTCTCCTGTGCGGCTAGGTGTGCAGCATAAGCTGTCTTAACGGCATCTGTGTGTACTACTGCACAAATGGCTTTCACCTCTGTGCTTTCGCCTGAAATATCTGCATCTGGTGCAACGACATGGCGTGAGTAACCACGGCTAATCTCTGTGCCGTCGCGCTTGATGACCGTTGCGGTTCTCACCTGTATCATTTTGTGTTCTGATACGATCTCTATTTTGTCTTGTACTGTTTCTTCTGTTAGTGCCATCGTTTATCTCCTTTATGGCTTGGACTGACTACCCATGATCCACATGGGGTGGTTATGTGGTTCTATACCAACCGTTTACTACAAAATATCCATTAGAAAATTCATTACCTAAAGCTTCATCACCAAAAGCTACAAATGCTAATGATGTCCCACTCCCTTGAAAAGCACTGCTTAATTGGTCAGTTCCTTCTTGGCTATAATATTTTGCATACATAGATCCTGATGTCCAAACAGCAGTAGTAAAAGGCAACCCATTTATTCTAAAAGCTTCTGAACCTCTACTTCCCGATAGTTCAGTATTTAATTCTATATAAACCATTCTTCCTACTTTTGTATAAGTAGCAACAGTGTTTGCTAGAGTTCCACTTGATGGCGAAGCTATCCAAGTCCCCTCCTCATAGTCATCCAGCGTATTAGCCGACCCAGTGCCGCCAAGGTATACACCACCAGACAGGTAGAGGTCTGTGAATCTCCTAGTTTCCCCGCCCAAGCCAACAGCGCTATCTACTGTCGTTCGCGTTGATGTATTGTAAGGTAATATTTGATTGGCAGCATCATTGAATTGAATGCCAGTGTCACCTGTTCCAATGTCTAAATCACCAGATGTCGTGCCAATACTCCCCACAGTGGAGCCGTTTTTGCGGAACACTGCAATATCGCCATCTGAGGTTTGACGGTTAAGATACAAAGACACGTCTGAATCAGTGCCAACGATAATCTGCTTTTGACTTGAGCTTAT
>VMHT01202643.1_pt1 | contig 11448 bp, 13 predicted proteins | sample 4693611 | NCBI WGS metagenome assembly VMHT01 (sample SAMN12280063, study PRJNA550983) | marine metagenome | isolation source: seawater sampled from same location over 5 years 0.02-0.2 micron viral filtrate | place: USA: collected off the coast of southern California halfway between the port... ... | reverse complement strand
TCAGGAGATTTACTGACAAGGCATGAAAATAACTGGTTATCTTTTGCCGATCGTGTCGGGGACACTTATCGCTGGAAAAGTGAAAACGTCTCGACCATGGAAGTTGCTGCCATCATTAACAAGTATGCAGAAGTTCTGGATTCTAATGTCTATGGAGTTGAGGTTAAATCGGCTGAAGGAAAAGCTGGGATGGCTCTTTTAAACGTAACGGATGATTTTGACTTTGATGTTTTTTCAGATCACATCAGTAAAAATCTCAACGCTTTTCAGTTGCCTTACTTTTTAAGAACCACAGAAGTTATGAAAACCACTGGAACTTTCAAACACCAAAAAGAAGATCTCAAAAAACAAGGTTTTGACCCTGCTTTAATTGAAGATAAATTATATTTCTATCAAAAGGGTAATTACGTGGAAATCGATCAAGATCTTTATGAGCGCATTCAATCAGGAGAGGAACGTTTTTAATGATTAAATTCATTAGGAGTGTTCTTGCGAGGAGAACTTTCGCCTCCAAACTCCGAAACAAAGCGATGAATATGTTTTCTAGCTTTGATAACTTTAAATCAATTAGAGAAAAAGCTGAGGCTAAAAGACAAGCAGAGAACAGGCCTCATGAGGTTTTGTATTTCCATAAAGTAGATGACCCCTACTCTCATCTAACCATTCAATACATTGATAAATTTCAAGCTTCTTTTGATGTGGTTTTCAAGCCCATCTTGGTGGGTGAAGAAAATCCTGCTGCTTTGCATGAACCAACGCTTTATTCAGATTACTGTCTGGAAGATGTAAAAAGAATTGCTCCCTTCTACAACATTAATTTTTCCGGAAAAAATTATCCTTCTGGAGATTTAATAGCAAAGGCAAATGGTATTTTAAGCTCCGTAGATGAAGAAAATTTTGGAGAAATAGCCAAAGAAGTTAGTTCTGCATTATGGGAAGGTAATGTTTCGCGACTTGATGAGTTAACTGATAAATTCAAATCTTCTAGCGAAGAAATTACAAAAAAACTTCAAGCGGGAAATGAGATCAGAAATAATTGCGACTATTATTTTGGCTCAGCGTTTTATTATGAAAAAGAAATATATTGGGGCGTTGATCGATTGCACTATCTAGAGGAACGCTTGACTGAATTGGGAGCAAATAAATCCTCTAGTAACGAACCAGTTTGTTTAATCAACACCAAAGCTCCGGATTCTTTGGATTCAGAAAATAAACTTAATCTTACTTATTACCCTTCCTTAAATAGTCCTTATACTTTTGTGAGTGCAAAAAGGGTTAGAGAGCTTGAAAAAAATTATCCAATTAATCTTATTACAAGGCCGGTATTACCGATGTTGATGCGAATGATGGTTATTCCTGATTTCAAAGCTAAATACATAATTTCCGATGCGGCTAGGGAAGGACGCAAACACAACTACGAAATGAAAGAAGTTTATTCGCCTATTGGAAAACCGGCGAGAAAAGCTTACTCATTGTTTCCTATAATTGATTCGCTAGGCAAAGGTTTTGATTATATTGACGAGCTTTTAAAGGCATCTTTTCAAGATGGAATTAATATCGGTGACGAAGCTTACCTAGAAAATTTAATTAACCAATTAGGATTAAATTGGTCGAAGGTGAAAAAAGAATTAAACACGTCTAAATGGAAAAAAGTTTTGAATGATAACGTAAACGATATGTATGCCGGAAACTGTTGGGGTGTGCCGAGTTTTAAAATAACAAACATGGATGGTTCTGATCCCTTTTATGCATGGGGACAAGACCGAATGTGGTTAATCAAGGAAGAAATAAACATGCGTTTAGAATAATTAAAAGATAAAGATTACTTAATCTTTTGGGGAGGAGAAAGTATGAAAAATGTGATTATTTCACGTAATGGTTCTGATTCATTACATGGTCACTGGCTTACTAATGCAGATGATAGAAACTGGCATCTCATTCTGCTTCATTATGATCCAAGGTCTTATAAAGAAACCCCAAACTCAAACATAGAATCTTATTATTATCCTGGTGGTAAATGGGAGGCTTACTATAATTTTTTTACTAAAAATAAAGAGGTACTTGATAACTATGATTATTTTTGGTTTGCAGATGATGATATTGCGATACAAGGGGATCAAATTTCTAAGATGTTTAATGCCATGCGGGAATATGACTTAGATATTGCTCAGCCGGCATTAAGTAAGCAAAGCTACTTTAGTTATTTAGCCACGGTTCAATGTGAAAGTTTTAAAATTAGATTCACTAATTTTGTAGAAGTTATGGCTCCTTGTTTGAAGAAAGAAGTTGTAAAAGAAATGCTGCCCTTCTTCAAAGGGAGCTTCACTGGAATGGGATTGGATAGTGTTTGGTCTTATAAAACTCGTAAAGAACCAAACAAAATGGCTATATTAGATAACGTGGTCATGACGCATACGAGACCTATTGGTGGCCCTTTGCATGAAAAATTACAACAAAAAAAACTTACGGTTGAAGGTGAGCTTAATTCTAATTTAAATAAAATCGGTATCAAACAAATTAAACCTGTAATTTTTTTTGGAATTGATAAACAACAAATAACACACGAAAAAACCAAAGTTTCCCGAATGATGGCTAAGGAATACTTTTACAAAAGAAAAGACTTCAAGGACAATAGGAAAATCTTATCAAAGATATGGCGGATGATAAAATATCATCAAATATATCGAATAAAACCTATTTTTTAGTGTCAAAAGAAAAAGATAAGCGAAAGAAAAGTAAATTAAATCCTGTGGCTAAGAACGCAGCAAAATTTAATCACGCTACTGTTTTTAAGGATAAAACCAAATACGATAGAAAAAAAAAGAAAAATGAAGACTAGTTTTAATAATCTTTTAGAGATGGTTGGCAACACGCCCATTGTAAAAATAAATAATATTGATACTGGGCCTTGTGAGCTTTTCGTTAAATTAGAAAACCTCAATCCAGGTGGGTCCATAAAAGATCGTGTTGGTTTGAAAATAATTGATGAGGCTGAAAAATCTGGAGCATTGAAATCAGGAGGTGTCATTGTTGAATGCACAGCCGGTAATACTGGTCTAGGATTGGCACTGGCAGCAAAATTAAAAGGCTATCAATTAATTTTAGTCATTCCTGACAAAATGAGTCGAGAAAAAGTGATGCATTTAGAAGCTATGGGTGTGGAAATTGTTTTCACTCGATCCGATGTAGAAAAGGGTCATCCTGAACATTATCAAGAACTGGCAGCAGCTATAGTTAAGAAAACTCCAGGAGCTTTTTTTGCTGATCAATTTAGCAATCCGGCCAATCCTTTAATCCATGAAACAACCACCGGTCCTGAAATTTGGTCGCAAATGGCTGGTGATATTGATGCTTTCGTTGCAGGCGTTGGCACCGGCGGCACCATTAGCGGCACCGGTCGCTATTTAAAAAGTAAGAACAAAGATATTCAAATCGTAGTTGCTGACCCTATTGGCTCTGTAGTTGCAGATGCCGTAAATACAGGTAGTTTTAAATATGATGGCGGTTCTTGGTTTGTTGAAGGAATTGGCGAAGATTACATTCCTGACAACCTTGACTTGAGTGTCATTGATGAGGGTATTTATGTTTCGGATAAAGCTGCTTTTGCGAGAGTGGATGAACTTCTCAGGAAAGAAGGCATTTTGGCAGGATCCTCATGCGGTACATTGGTTGATGCTGCAATAACTTGGTGTCAGAAACAAACAGAACAAAAAAAAGTAGTAACATTAATTTGTGATACCGGAAACAAATATTTATCCAAGGCTTTTAATAAAACTTGGTTGGAAGAAAATAATTTAATAGATAGAAATTCATGAGTAAAAAAAATAAGCAAGGCTTTGAAACAAGAGCAATTCACGCTGGACAAAAAGCAGATCCTGCAACAGGAGCAGTGATGATGCCGATTTACACCTCCTCTACTTACGAGCAAGAAAGTCCTGGAGTGCATAAGGGTTATGATTATTCCAGGTCAGCTAATCCAACTCGTAAAGCTTTTGAAGAGTGCATCGCTAGCCTAGAAAATGGCGTTGCAGGCTTTGGCTTTTCTTCAGGTGTTGCGGCTATCTCAGCCTGTGTTGAGTTACTTTCTCCTGGCGATCATGTAATTGCTATGAATGATCTTTATGGTGGAACAGTTCGATTGTTTAATGAAATAAAAACTATTTCTCAAGGAATTGAAGTTACATATGTCGATATGACAAATATGGATAATGTCGTTGCTGCAAAAACTGACAAAACAAAAATGATTTTTGTTGAAACGCCTACCAATCCTTTGTTGAGAGTTGTAGATTTATCCGCTATTGCTGATTTTGCTAAAGCAGAAGATATCTTGAGTGTTTGTGATAACACTTTTGCTTCTCCTTATGTACAACAGCCGTTAGACCATGGAATTGATATTGTTTTGCATTCGGCAACTAAATATTTAGGCGGTCATTCAGATTTAATTGCTGGCGCTTTGGTAATTGGTAAGAAAGATGAAGCTTTAATTGCTCGAATGGCTAATATTGTTAATTCCCTAGGGCCTATTACAGGGGCATTTGATAGTTATTTAATATTGAGAAGTTTAAAAACTTTGGCTATTCGTATGGAACGACACAATGCTAATGCTCTAGCCTTAGCGAAGCACTTTGAAGGCCACAAAGATATCGAAGCAATAATTTATCCTGGCTTAGAATCTCATCCACAACATGCTTTGGCTACAAAGCAAATGAATGGCTTCGGGGGAATCATTTCTATGAACATCAAGGGTGGTCTTGAAAAATCAACAACCTTTCTAGAAAAAACAAAAATCTTTGCTTTAGCTGAAAGTTTGGGCGGTGTCGAAAGCTTGATCGAGCACCCTGCGCTCATGACTCACGCTTCATTACCCAAAGAACGTAGAGAAGCCATCGGCATTACCGATGGTCTCGTTAGGCTATCTGTTGGTTTGGAATCTCTAGATGATCTAATAGAAGATATAGAGCAAGCTTTAGTTTAACTAAAGTTAAAAAAGCATAGCTTATTGCCATCTAAATCGTAAACGTATGCTCCGTAAAAAGTTCCAGCACGCGGACCAGGCTCACCGTCATCAGTAGCACCTAACTCTATAGCTTTGGCATACATTTGATTCACTTCTTCATGAGAGCCTAAAGCAATGGCTTTCATGGTGCCATTTCCATGCGCTGCAGTGCCGCCATCATAAGGAATTGCGATGGCTAAAATAACCGAACCTCCATCCTCAGACATCCACATGGTAATACGGTCATTAGCTGGAAACTTAATTGCATTCATTTGTGCAAGCAGCCCATCGTAAAATGTTTCTGCGGCTTCTTTATTATTTGTTCCAATCGTTGAATAACCTAGTAATTTTGCGGTCATAGTTTTCTCCTTAGAGGTTTGTTAAAAAATCAATCATATAGTTGGTTACTAATTCTGGACTTTCTTGTTGGGTCCAATGGCCAATGCCATCAATAACTTCTACTTTTCTTAAATCATCATAGTTTTTCGTGAACGCTGTCAAAATGTCTTCGGAAGATGCATTTTCATCGCGTGCAAAAAAATTAACAGGGTCTAACGTTCCAGTAATAAAACATGCTGGTAACGGATAGGATACGTTTTTAAATTCCTGTAATTCCTCAAAATCAATATCTTGAGCACGATACCTGTTAAAAGGACCGCGAAAACCACTTTGCTCAAATTCGCTAACAAAATAATCCATATCTTCTTGAGATAGCCAGGAAGGATAAGCATCAAAAACAGGTGAGTTTTCGAGCATTGTTGAGTCTGGTTTTTTTTGATACGCAGGATTGCCAATGTTTTCCATCATAAACTGCATCCCTCTTCCATCGCCACTAAAATAAGTCTTCTCCAAAGCAGTTTTTACATCGGCTTCAAATTCTGCTTCAGCCTTGCCTTCTTCTTGAATATATAACTGATAAAAAAACTTGTCTTTATAAAGCTCTCGAAATAATTGAATAAGAGATTTTTCTCCAATGGGCGTGTAGGGAACTGACAAGGCGCCAACTGCTCTAATGGTGTCAGGGTAAAGTAAGCCAGTGGTCCAAACAATTGGTCCGCCCCAATCGTGGCCAAAGAGATAGGCCTCTTTGTAGCCAAGAGAGTCTATTACGCCAGCAATATCAGCTGCGATACTTTTTAGAGAGTAAGCAGAGATTTCATGAGGTTTATCAGAACCCCCATAACCTCTAACATCTACCGCGGCAACTTTAAAACCTGCTTTTGTAAGGGGTTTAATTTGATGTCGCCAGCTATACCAACTTTCAGGCCAGCCATGAACTAAAACAACCAAAGGTCCTTCGCCTTCGACTACTGATCTTATTTTTAAGTTATTCCCGTCTAACAGTTCAAAATTCATGGGTTATAATAATGTCAGGTTTTTATATCAATGGCTACACTTAAAGCAGCAATCATTCCTGTGACTCCTTTGCAGCAAAATTCCTGTGTAATTTGGAAAGAATCATCAAAAATTGCAGCCGTAACAGACCCTGGCGGAGATCTTCCTTCGATAGAAAGTTTTATTAAAGAACAAGGTTTAACGCTTTCAAAAATTTTTATTACTCATGGTCATTTGGACCATGCCGGTGTAGCTAGCGAATTAGCAGAGAAATATAACGTTGAAATTGAAGGTCCCCATCGGGATGATACTTTTCTCGTTGAAGCCTTAGAGGAACAAGGAAAACGTTATGGTATGGATACGGCCAAAAACTTCGTGCCCAATCGTTGGTTAGATGAAGGTGATCAGATAGAGCTCGATGGAGAGAAATTAGACGTATATCATTGTCCTGGTCACACGCCTGGTCACATTGTATTCCATCATCCAGAATCAAAACTCGCTATTGTGGGCGATGTACTTTTTCAGGGTTCGATTGGTCGAACTGATTTACCAAGAGGTAATACTCAAGATTTGTTAGATGCCATCAGAACTAAACTTTGGCCTTTAGGAAATGATATAACTTTCGTCCCTGGACATGGACCAATTTCTACCTTTGGTCAAGAACGTCTCACTAACGCTTACGTTGCAGACCAGCTCTTTAAATGAAAACATTTTATAGTTTCTTAGTGTTTGTTTTATTCACATCTTTGCCTGTGTTCACCTCATCCGAATACTTTGTTGATGCCATAGATCAAGAATCCGATGCTCTTTTAAAGAAAATAACAACCTGGCGACAGCATCTGCACCAATATCCTGAATTATCTAATCGAGAATTTAAAACCGCTAAATATATTGAAAAACATTTAAATTCTTTAGGCTTGGATGTAAAAACTGGCATTGCTAAAACAGGTTTGATAGCAATGCTTAAGGGCGATAAGCCAGGACCTTTGGTTGCTCTTAGGGCTGACATGGATGCTTTGCCAGTGGTTGAACGAACTGGTCTACCCTTTGCCTCTAATGAAAAAACTACTTTTAATGGTTTGGATGTTGGCGTCATGCATGCCTGCGGTCACGACGCTCATATGGCTATCTTGATGGGAGTAGCAGAATTTTTTACCAAACATAAAGCTGAACTTGCCGGCAGTATTATGTTCATTTTTCAGCCAGCTGAAGAAGGACCACCAGTAGGCGAAGAAGGTGGTGCCAAACTTATGCTCAAAGAAGGTATTTTTAAGGAAAACAAACCCGATGTAGTTTTTGGCCTGCATGTTAATCCTGCACCCGATGGTGTGATTGCTTATCGAGAAGGACCAACTATGGCAGCTGCTGACTCTTGGAAAATTATAGTCACCGGTAAGCAAGCACATGGCTCTGCACCTTGGGCTGGAGTTGATCCCATCATGATAAGTTCTCAGATAGTTAGTGCTTTCAATACCATTGTGTCTCGAAAATTAGACATTAGAAATTTACCTGCCGTGATATCAGTTGGTAGTGTCCATGGAGGAGTCAGAAGTAATATCATTCCTAATGAGGTTGTGATGGAAGGCACGGTGAGAACTTACGATCCCAAAATGCGTGAAAAGATTATTATGGAAATGACAACTTTGGCTAAAAGCACTGCTGAAATGAATGGTGGTTCAGCGGAAGTTATTATCCCCAACGGAAGTAATTATCCGGTAACTATTAACGATCCTAATTTAACTGCGCGCGTCTTGCCGATATTAAAAAATGTTGTTGCTAGTAAAGAATATTTAGTCCGCACCGATCGCTCAACGGGTGCTGAAGATTTTTCTTACTATGCGCAAGAAGTACCAGGTTTCTTTTTCTTTTTAGGCGTCACTGAGCAGGGAAAAGATTGGACCAAAGTCGCAGGTAACCACTCCCCATATTTTGAAGTAAGTGACGCCTCTTTAGATACTGGAGTCAAAGCGTTTGTGCATTTGACTTCGGGCTTTCTGTTTGAAGAATATTAATTCTGGAGCGGGCAGCGGGAATCGAACCCGCATCGTCAGCTTGGAAGGCTGAAGTAATAGCCATTATACCATGCCCGCAAATCTCAAATTGAAGGGAGATTATACATCTTTGCCCTTCTATTATATGTAAAATTTATTTCAATAAATTGAGGCTAGAGAGTTTTGCATTGATAAGAAAAAGCAGGTTGATTGGTGCTTGCAGGATATCTTTTCGATATAAATAGGCTCATATTTGGTTTGTCAAAATATAAATTCCAAATGGTACTCAAAGTTTCAATTTCTGCTCGGGCGATATCACTCTCGTCATTTTTATACAAAACTTCGAACAAGTAATTGAAGCTTAATTTTTGTCGGGATTCGTTTAAGCGTAAATTAACCTTTAAAGGAATAGTGCTTTTGGATTGCTCTATTCTCTTACACTCAAAGGTACTGGTTTCAGAAAACGAACAGCTCAAAGTAAATAAAATAATGATTACCGCAAAAAATATTTTTAGTTTTTGTTGTTTAGAAAAACAAGTCACTAAAAAATAAATTAAAGTGAATTACCAAATATTTCATTTTTTCTTTTGTTGTGTGCTTTCCATAAAATTATAAATACAATCAAAGTCAGGATAAACACCACAGGCTGTACCCAATTAAAAAAAGTAAAAAGCATACTTATTAGTTGCGTCACCAAATAAAAAAACATGGCTATATAGAGTGGCCAGATTGGTGAAGTAGGATTTTTACCAGAGAAAAATCTGTATATAAAATAACAAAGCGTTAAGTAAAAAGCCGGGATGACTGTTCGATTTCGCCAAATCGCCATTTGTTCTGGAGTAAAACTAGTGCCTGGAAAAACCGCTACCCATTCAGAGAAAAAAATTAATGCCGTAGCCATCACAGAGAAAAATATGAACATTAAAATCAGTGAGATATTGATTAGCCTAGACATAATTATTTACTCAAATTTTTTTAGCTTCCAAATTAAATAATATTAGGAATGACTGCTTTTCGATCTTTGGGATAATCCTCAAAGTTTTCTTGATACCAGCGATGATTCGATATGGCTCGTGGGAATAGGTTGCAAATAGTCCAAAGAAAAAAGACCAATCCAGCCCAACTCCAAGTCATGATTGCCCAGCCCAGCCACTCGATGAATTCACCAAAATAATTGGGATTGCTGATTTTATTAAACAAGAAGCCGTTTGGAATGAAATAACCCTCACCCTTCTCTTTACGTAAATTAATCATAATTTCATCGGATCTGAAATTAATATAAAAACCAATAAAAAATAAGCCCAAGCCAATGGCAAAAGGAATCGTTGGAATCCAACCATAACCATAGTCGCTTAAAAGAAAAATCCAAGTACCTTGAAAAAAGACGTTCACAAAGTTAAAACCAATTGCTGAAAACACCACCATCAAAGGCATTGTCTTATTAGAAGATTGCGCACGCATTGGCCAAATGAAACTACGGTTAAAATAATGTCCACAATACAAAACTGTAAACAGTACGTGTACTGGATTGGTGTAATCTCCCGCAACAACAAAATACAACAGCATTAGGATAAATGCTGGGCTTTCTTGTATGATCCAGCCAGTCTTAGCATTGATTTCAAGGCCCCAGCCTTTTTGCATATGTTTGCCATACGGTGCGCTTTGAAAAAATAAGTAAACAAAAGCAATCAAGCCGATTGCGAGCCATCCAATTAATAAATAGTTAAACGTACTATGAGTAATGAACGTCATAAATCTTTGTTTTCTTCAGTGACTACATGATCATTAGTTTCAACATTATCAAAAAGATTTTCACGGGCATCGCGACTCATCACATCCACAATGATACCGATCACCATATTCAACAACACAACTGAAGTAACCAAAATAAAACTGATGAAATAAATCCAAGAATAAGGATGAGCATCAAAGACATTACTCATGATAGCTGCCCAATCGTCATAAGTGGCAACTTGCGCAAGCGTTAATGCTGCGATACCAATATTACGCCAATGTTCTGGATCGGTTTCGCTGAAAATCAAAGTCCCAATCGCAGCCCAAATATAAATCACGATGAACATCAGTAAGGCAATGAAGGCAACTCGTGGCATCGACTTAAACAAAGATTCGACAATGTGACGAAATGCAGGAACTACAGTGATGATTCTAAGCACTCGAACGATTCTTAGAAGACGGGCCACAAAAGCACTTTCCGCACCATCTACTGGAACCAAACTTACCAAAACAATAACTAAATCGAATATATTCCAACCGTTTTTAAAAAAACGAATGGGGTGATTAACCTCAGCAAACATACGAATGAGGATTTCGATCAAAAAGAAGATTGTTATGGCATAGTCAAAATAATCCAAAATCGTGGTGTATTGATTGGGAATATCATAAGAGCTGGCCCCAGCGTAAATGGCAGAAGCCACAATCACTGAAATGACTAACCCCGTGAAAAACTTACTATCACGGATGCTTAAAAAGAAATCTATAAACTGTCTCATAATTTAGTTGGCTATTATACATATTAAGTTAGAAAAAACTGAACCCGGCAGAAGCCGGGCCCAGGGAGCGTAATCCTTTAAATGAATTAACGAGATTGTCGTCAAAGTACCAAAAAGACAACGGCAAACGTTATTTAAAATATTACGCTCCTTTAAATTCTTTACATAAAGTTCCTCTTTTCTACTCCGATAAAATAGCGGTACCAATCGCTTGAATATAATTGTTCGCGTCTTGTTTGGAATAAAGTAGCTCTGCACCTACTTCAATGTGCGAGGCAGTACCATAAAGACTGCCTTTGATGTCCTTATAAGTGCTCACACCATTTTGAACAGTAGCACTCATATTCATATTGCTATTAAAATTAGGATGACCATTAGAGCCATGCCCCGTCCAGGTAATGGTGCCCATAGCTCCTTGACTAAAAGCATTAGCACTATTTCCTGCACCCGAACTACAAACATTTCCTGAGCTAGCGCCATTGTCACAATTGAATCTACCCAGATCGTGAACATTGATGGTTACGCCATAATTTCCTGAACCATCAAAGACCACAGAACCGTCTGCTCTAGAGCCTTCGGTCCAGTTGTAATTGGTCGTAACTCCACCTACGGTTTC
>VMHT01064869.1_pt1 | contig 11449 bp, 12 predicted proteins | sample 4693611 | NCBI WGS metagenome assembly VMHT01 (sample SAMN12280063, study PRJNA550983) | marine metagenome | isolation source: seawater sampled from same location over 5 years 0.02-0.2 micron viral filtrate | place: USA: collected off the coast of southern California halfway between the port... ... | reverse complement strand
TTTTCCGCTTAAATCTTCATAAACAACTAGAGTAGCATTATTACAAACTAAAGTATTAGCGGGACTATCCACACCTCTTAAAGAAACATTATCTAATTGAGTAGCAGCACCACCATTTAAAGCAGTATTTAAAGTAAGACTAATTTTTTTATTAGCAGGATTATAACTAATACCTGATACAGTTTTAACTTCCTCTTGATTCGCACCCCCAGCACCAGCACCGTTAATATCATATTTAATAGTAAGTTGTTGAGAAACCCAAAAAGGAGAATCCTCAATAGAATCATAATCTCTAGTCATTTGATACACAGCACCCGCCACAGTTCCAGCAGCTATTTGCCCCTTATCTTCAGCTTGAAAAGTAGCACCTAATGAACCATTGCTAGATTTATTAACAACACTAGAACTTCTTTGTTCTACAGCAGTCCAATAACCACCATCATTAACATCATCAACAGTATTACCGAATGCTTGTCTAAAACCAATATTAGAAAAATCGAGTTCTAAATGTAAAGTTAAAGCACCAGTTTTATTAGTAGAAACGGTATGTTCTCCAAGTCCAAAAAGGTCAGACATTTTAATTTTCATATCATGAGATTTGTTAGTAGAGGCGGTTGTCCCTTCTTTGACTAAATCTCTAAAAGGACTACCCATCATATTAACACCATCATTGATCCCATTGAATCCGTAATAACTTTGGCAGACTTTTTCAATATTATCTTGACTATATTCTTGAAGATTAGATTTAAGAACATTAACATCTCTAATGTCTTCTAACATACCACTTCTAGAACCTGAAAGATTACAGTTTTGAACCATAATAACAGGAGGTACTAAAAGATTAACTTCACCAGCAGCATAATTTGTTTTAGTTAAAGTATCGCAAGTAATACCAGATGTTCCAGCATTATTAACAGAACAATTTAATAGTAAATGAGATTTAGTCATATCAATATTCATACCTTCTGGAATGTCGAAATCTACCAAAGGAGCAGCAGCAGAAAATGCTCCACCTTGTCTTGAATTAAGTTTAGTAATCTTATCCATAGTTGTTTTATAATATAATAAAATAAAATAATTTTAAAAAAAAAATAAGAATAAAAATTTTTATTAATCATGCTTCTGCTCCAATTTGTTGAGTAAATCCTGTTGGTGTTATTCTAGGTGCTGGTGCTGGTGCTTTTGGCTTATCTCCAAATATAGATCCGACCAGTGTTCCAATACCAACTACCGCCCCTATTACATCAGAAACGGGGTCTTCTGGTCCTCCTCCCGCCGCTATAATTTCTCCTGCTTCTGTTCCTGCTTTTTCTACACCTGATTTAATAGCATCTCCGATTATATCTTCTCCACCTTTAGAAGCAATACTAGAAGGAAGTTTAGGAAGCCCGAATTCATCTAGATCAATATTAGTAGATTCAGCTAGACTTGGTAATTCTCCTAAAGTAGAACTTATTTGTTTTGCTGGTATAGGATTATCACTTGAATTAAATACTCTTCCAACATTTGAAAAGGGGTTAGAATTATCAGAACCAAAATTTAAATCAGTGACTCTAACATCTCCTTCATCTGGTTCTAGGAATCTTCTCATTTCTGGAGATATATTTAATTCATCTCCTGCTTCTGCTGGTGCTGGTATAGGTTTGGTTTGTTGTTGTATACTAGGTGTAAAATCTTCTGTTCCTGCTTCTGGTCTTTCTTCTTCTGGTTTTGCTGTTATACCTAATCTTTGTGCTGTTTCAGATTGTCTTGCTTGGTCTTGTAATCTTTCAACATTATCTAAAGCATTTTCTCTAAATTTAACAATCTTCTCTTCTTGGTCTAAGTCTGGTTGTCCGTTTATTAACTTTCTTTTTGGTTGTTTTCTTAAAGCATTTTTATATATACTTCTAAAAGAATCAGAATCTAAATCTTCTTTTCTTGCTTCTATAGCAGTTCTTCTAGCATTTAAATCAGCTATTTTCTTTTGATCTAATTTTTCACCGAAAAAGGCTTTACTAATATTTTTACCATAATCACGAACTGAACTTAAATTACTATCATATCCACTAGATTTAAATTCTTGAGGTAGATTATTAACATCTCCTATTCTTCCAGTATCTGGAGTTTCTGGAAGACTTGGTCTAGGTTGAATAGGTCTATTATATTCAAATGTAGATGGATCTAAAGGTTTTACATCAGTATCATTATCTAACCCCATTGCTTTCATTCTTTCATGAAATTGTTTTAATCCTGATTCATTTCTTGATAATGTTTCTAAAGGGTCTGGTGCTTCTTGAAAAGGAGTTTTAGGAATATTAAAATCAGTTTTTGAAAATTGGTCTGGTTGAATATCATCTCCTGTTTCTCTATCAACTATTTTAAATTGTCCTTCTTCACTTTTTACTTTATATCTACCTAATTCAAAATCTGGATCTAACATTCGTTGAGATGGTTTAAATTCTCCTCCTCCTTTAACTAAATTAACTTGTTGTATTGGTGCTTCTCCTGGTATATCTGCTGTTATTCTTGGTAATCCAAAATCATCAGTACTAAGATTATCTGGTCTGCTAGGTATCCTTGAATCATCTAATTTACTTTTGAATTTATTAATAAATTTATTTGCTTGTTCTTTTGTTTTCATTGTTCCTCTTTGAATTAATCCATCTAGCATTTTAGCTGTTCCACCCTCTTTATAATCTTGTGCTATCCTTTCAAATTCTTCAGTATCTAAACCTAGTTTTTTTAATTTATCCCTACCTAGTTTTATACCTCTTTTAATAACTGATTCTAGTCCTTTTTCAGTTAAAGAACCTCCTAAAAGTTCTCCTGCTTGTGCTAGAGAGTCTTTAAATTGTTGTGCTTCTTCTGCTTTCTCTTCCTTCTGTTGTTGTAATCTATCTAAACCTTCTTGAGCCAGTTCATTGGCTTGAGCGGTGCTAGTAAGCCCCCCTTGTATTTGTTGAAAATTACTCATTATTTTATTATATAATTATATTATAAGAATAAAAAAATGAAAAAGAAATATCAAATTTTAAAAGTAATTGATAAATCCGATAACTATGGAAAAAACAAAGGACATTTATTTGATATACCTTTTCGTGTATTATTAACTGCTAAATCTCAGCAAGGAAAAACTACAACCATTGTTAATTTTATGTTAAATCCTAACTTTTATAAAGGGGATTTTAAACCAGAAGATATTTACATCATATCGCCTAGTCTTTCCAATGATCCGAAATTGGCTGTGATCGTCGAGGAACTTGATTTGCCAGATGAAAATTTAATGGATGACTATGATGAGGATGTAGTCAAAGCATTATATGATTTAATAGAATCTGAATATGAAGAAGCAATTGAAAATAAAATGAAACCAAAAAAGAAATTATTAATTATGGATGATTTAGGATTTAGTGGAAAATTAAGAAATAAAAGAATGGGTCAAATTGCTAGAATTGCTTGTAATGGTAGACATATAAATCTCTCTTTATTAGTATGCGTACAAGCATATAGTCAAGCATCACCTGTTTTAAGAAGTAATATTAATGGTTTAATAGTATTTGATACAAGTAAAAAGAATATTGATGCTATAGCAGAAGAACATAATTTTTTAAAATCAGATAAAGATTTTGTTTCAATGTTTAGAGATAATGTAAAATCAACAAGAGATTTTATGGTTATTAATTATACTAATCCAAAAGAAACTATGTATATGGATAAAACATTTGAACCTATTAATATAAATAAGTATCTAGAAGAAAAAAAGAAAAAATAATTATCGTTTATATTTATTCCATCTTGAACCTATCCCCCTGCTTCTAGCAATTCTCATAGGGACAACTTGCGGTTGTGGAGTTTCTATTTTTGGTTCATTGACTACCTCTTTAACAACTTCTAATTTAGGTTCTTCTTTTTTAGTTTTTAATTTTTTATTTTCTTCCATTAATGTTTTCATCATGCTTTTCATTTCATTAAATTCAGTTAACAACTGGGTATCTTGTTTCATTAATTTAGTTTCTTTCAATTTTTTATCATCTTCAATTATTTTATTAATTGCTTCTTCTTTATTTCTTTTAGTTATTTTTTTAGCTTCAGCAGCCTTTTTTCTTCTTTCCATACTGGTGGCTCTACCCTTCGCTAGATTAGCAATAAGCATAGCACGCCTTTCTTCAGTCATAGGGCGTTTTGCTCTCTTTTTCTTAGGTTTTTCTTCTTCAACTTCTTCAACTTCATCAACAACTTCCTCTTTTGGTTCTGGTTTAGATTCTTCTTTTACTTCTTGTTTTTCTTCTGCTTCTTTAATATCTTTATCTAAATTTTCAATCAAATCATCTTCGGTTATAACTAGTTCGGGTTTTTTATCCTCTTCGGGTTCTTCAAATATCTTTTTTTTAGTCATTATAACAAATTATTAGAAAATAAATTAAAAATTAAATCTTGTTTTTATTCTCCTTTATTTTTAAAAATTAGAGATAAAGAAGTTAAACCTGTTGTCTCTGGTTCTGTTAAATCACCATATAATAACCTTGCTTTAATGTTTCTTAATGAAATTGGATTAGCATTATCTAGGTCAACAAATATTAAATTACTTGCTTCATTGACTATAACTCCATCAGAATTTTGAACTGCTGGAATAGTTGCTAGAATATTTCTTCTTCCTTTACTTAATCCATCAAAACTCTCTAATTGTAAATTCATGAGTTCCACAACTAGATTATCATATGTTTGACTTGCTGTAAAATTATTTTTAGAATGTTTAATATATACTACTCTAGAATCATCTTCCGTTGTTAATGTTGTGGTATCAAATCCCATATATTCTGCTAGTTCTAATGAATCAAATCTTAATTGTGAGGTAGTTTGTCTAACTGGTCTAGCGTTTGCCGGTCTTGCTCCTAAAGTTCCGTGATTAAATGATTCAATCATTTCTGATTCAGAAACAATAGCATCAATATTTGCTCTATATGGATCAAAAAAGCATCTTGAATAAGAACCGTCTAATCTAAAGTTAGTATCGTTAGCATGTAAAATAACATAGGGGTATAAGGGTTGATTAATACCCGTTCTTAATGGATCACCTGCTCCCGTAGGAAACCTAAGGGTTAAATCATCTTGAAATAATACATCAGGATTTACTTGATTAGAACGATATAATAAACATCTTATAAATTTATCATCTTTTCTAAATTCTATAATATCATTATCTGGACTAGCATCTCCAGCAATATTAGGAGGTATACCAGTATCAACATCGAATACACCATCACCCTTATTAACTCTATAATTATCAGCAACTTTTTGGGCTTTGAAATTATATAATTTTTGTGCGTCAGTTAAATTAATTGGGTTCGCTCCACTAACTAAAGAACTAGGTTCAGCATTGGTTAAACCAAATTCAAAACCGTTAGTATTACTAGCCCCGGCGTTGTCTGTGTGTCTTTTAACTCGAAATCTATAAACTGCTACCCCTTTACCAAATTCTTGGAATGAAATAGCGATATTATTATCTGTATCTGTTCCTGCTGCTCCATTTTGGCTTATTGTAGGACTATTAACAATTAAATCATTTTTTGTTACTCCAAAACTTCCAGAAAAATTATTTCTTAGAATCTGAACTGAGTTAGGACAGAATTTAGTTTCAACTCGTGTTTTTCCTCCTTTAATAGTGACTTGAAATTGATGACCGATTGTTTTTGAATTTACAACTAAAATTCTATTTAATAAATCTTGTAAATTAGTTAATAATTCATCAGCATTTGCGGTGGTATAATCTCTAATACTTAATGATCCTGTTCCTGTGCTAGTTCCATCAGCTAAACTCATTTGAAATGAAATACTATTATTTGAACCATCAACAGCAAATAATTGCGGATCAATATCAACTGCTAAAGACCTATACGCTACCTGTGCTTTTGGTTGTAATTTAATATCACTATTAAATTCATTGTCTAGAACTCCATTACTTTCCTCTGAAACTAATCTTATGAATTTCATTATTTATTATATGATTAATAGAGAAAAAAAAAGAAAATTTAATTCAAACTTCTTGTAATTGTAAATTAGTTAATAAAAATGTTTCTAGTATTCCTTTAACCTCTTCAATGAATCCTAAATCTTCATTATGTAAGTATCTATCAATTAAACCATATATAATTATTAATTTTTTTTGTAATTTATTTATTATTTTATTTTTTTCCATAATTCTGTCTTTAAAATCATAACTCATTTCTAGATAATGATTTTCAACTGTATTATCAATATGATTATCTTCATTATTTACATGATTAATATTAATATTTACCTCTCTTAGGTCTTCCATATTATATATTATTAATAAAAAAAACTAGGTATTTATTTATCTATGTTTAACAGCATATAGAGTTACTATTTGAGAACCTGAACTAGTATTTTGAAATGCTACATATCTATTTCCAATATCTTTAAAAGTAGCTGAGAAATGATAATTACTTCCACCTGTTGGATCGGAAGCCGACATCATAGCCGAAGCATCTAAAATATTACCTCCCCCACTAGTTGGTCTTCTAGCAAGAATAAAAGAACCGAAATTAACAGACGAAGTACCGTAAATAGTTAAATGTTTAAATCCTACCATATCAATTTCAGAAGTAGAACTACCAGCGGTTATACTAGCTCCAGATGCTAAAGTTGATTGACTTTGTGTAGGTTCAACGGCTGAGTTGGTGACTGCTATACTAGGTTGGTTAGAAGCAAGAGTTACTGGGATACTAGCAGCGGCTGTAGTTTGTCCTAAAGGAGAAGCGATATTAACATCCATTTTATTGGAGTTAATAGCATTTTCAATTTCAGTGAATGCACCGTGAGTAACTCCAACGGCGGACTGATTCGAAGCAATAACAACAGGGAGAGATGAAGCCATTGTTGCTTGTCCTGTAGTAAAGGATGCTAGATTAACATCTACTTTATTGGTATTAATTGCTGCTGCTAATTCAGTTAAAGCACCGTGAGATATAGCAAGTTCAGATGAACTAACACACCCCTCAACAGTATTAACTGAACCATCTAAGGTGTCTAATTTTCCTTCAATAGAAGTTAATGAAGCTTCTAGGACATCTAATTTACCGTGGTTGGTGACTTGGTGGGCGGCGGTGGCGTCCCCTCCAGCGGCTGAACTAACTATATCTACCTGTAAATTACCATTAGAATCAACATTAACAGGTTTAACAACTTTGTTAGCGGAATCGAAAGCGTGAATATATTGGGACATATTTTATAACTTATTGAAAGAAAAAAAATTTGAAAATAATTAAATTTTAGAAGTAGCGAATAAATTAACCGTTGTAGGTGATGCTTCATTGTTTGTTATTTTTAATCTAAAATAATCAGTAAATAAATTAATAAAACTATAAACTGTTCCAGTATTAACAGTTATACCTTCATAAGTTGTAAAATAATTAGTTGGGTTGCTAGTATCAGATGATATTTCAAATTCTATATTTACATTATTTTGATTACTAGTTCCAAAGATTAATAATTTATGTCTTTGTTTAAATTCTATAGCTGAGGTTGTGTGAGTTGCTCCAGCGGCTATAACTACACTACTAACAATATGTTTAATTTCTAAAGTAGGATAATCTTGGATAACTTTTAAATTATTTTCACTAGCATTAATTGGGACTGCTCTTTTAGTAGTTATATCTCTTCCAGAAATTATATGATGACTCATTTTAAATATATAAATATAATAGATAATTTATTTAATTGTTTTATTCTTAATTTTTAAAACTAATTTTTACATTAACTGTTCTAGAACTTACATCACCATTCGTATAGAAAATTTGAATGTAAGACATAGCACACATAAAATTAACTATGAAATGAGTATTAGGATTTTCAAAAACTAAAGGTACGGAGACATTATGTAATTCTTGAAATGTGGTATTATCATGTGATCCTCGAATAACAACATTCTGAGCGTTTTCTCCTCCTGTAATTGTCCCTGATATAGTCATATTACCTGTAGAGGTTCTAACATCAACAGAATTACTTTGATGACTTCCAGGAGCATAAGTAACATTATCTATTAAAGTTGTTACTACAGTACCGTGAGTTGTATCTGATACAACAACTAATCTACCATCACTATCAAGTAAAGGGGAGTAATATACTCCTGAACCATCCTTAACAGTATTTGGTAGTAATTTATTTCCTGAAAATAAATGACTATTTTGAGTTTGTTGAACTAATATATTAGGGTTTATATCTGTTTTATCTCTGAAAGACATTTTAGTATTATTATTAATTAAGAATTAAAATTAAATATATTATCTAGAATTATTATCTAGTATTATTTTATAAATTATAAGATATGATAGGATACATTTATAAATTAATTTGTTCTGAATCTAATAATGTTTATTTTGGTTCAACAACAAACCCTGTAAAAAGGTATAATCAACATTGTTCTCCAAATAATAATTGTTCTTCTAAAATATTAGTTAAACCTGATTTACAATTACTAGAATGTATTTGTATTGAAGATAGAGAAGAATTTTTGAAAGAGTTAAAATTAAGAGAAAAGTATTATATTAAAAACAATGAATGTGTAAATAAAAATATTCCTTTAAGAAGTAATCAAGAAAGGTATCGAGATAAAATTAAAGAGAATCCAAATTATTTAAGGGAACAATATATTAAAGCTGGTGGTAAACAAAGAAATAACAGAACTAGAAAAGAATGTCGTTGTGGTGGAATATATATACAAAGAAATAAAAAGACACACGATTTAAGCAAAAAACACCTTGAATATGTTTATAATAATAATCTAAATTAGATTTACTATAATGAGTATTATAAAAAAAATAATAGAATCAATTAAAATTTTTTGTACTTGTAAATCTAGTTGTATAATGGGTGAAGATATTAGAATTACTGTAGACAATACAGATAATAATTTTCAATTTAAAATATCTCTTGTATAATAATAATGGTTAAGATTGGAAAATATAATTATGAAAAATCTACTAGAAAAGATAAAAAATTAATGGTAGTAGTTAATAATAAATTAATTCATTTTGGAGGAGATACCAGAAAAGGGATCGAACACTTTAAAGATAAAACAGGGATATGGAAGGAACTAGATCACAATGATAAAAAAAGAAGGGAGAATTATTTAAAAAGAAGTAAAGGAATTAAAAATAAAAAAGGTGAATTAACTTATTTGAATCCTTTAAGTCCTAATTATCACGCAGTTAAAATATTGTGGAATGGTTAATTTAAAGAATTTTTTTCAATTTTTTTTTATTTTGTGATATTATTGTATATATTTATAAAGTAAATTATTAGTTTTATTCTAAATTAACCAATATAAGGAATAAAAAAATTTTTTTATGTTTAAATTAAGCATTTTAAGCATTAAACTAAAAAAAGACTATATAATATTATAAAGTAATACAAATTTTTTCATTTTTCAAAATAATTATAAAGTTCTTAAACCTAATTCTTTTAAAGATTTATTTAAATTATTAGGTAGTCGTTTTTTTCCCATTTGTATATTTTTATTCAAATAGTTGTATAATAAACCTGCTGTTTGTTTTTGTAATTTAGATACTTCAGTTTTCCTAAATTCTTGAACCAAATTATAAAATGCTTTTAAACCATCTATACTTATACCATTTTTTTTATGACTTAGTGCTATTGATACTAATTTTTTAATAGTAATTTCTTTTTTAGGTTCTGGTTTCTTCTTAGGTTGTGGTTTCTTCTTAGGTTCTGGTTTTTTTTTAGGTTCTGGTTTTTTTTTAGGTTCTGCATTCATTGATAATTTTTTAAATTCTTCTGTTGATTCATCATCACTATCTAATTCAATTTCATATCTTCTAGGAGCATAAAATTTAGTTCCGTCTTTACCTGAAATAGTTTCTCTAAAATCCCTTTTAAATATTTCTTGTAATTGTTCTGCTTTCATTTTACTAACATTAAAATAAGTATTCTTTCTTACCATTTTATTATAAAGTATTAAATGCTTTTTAATAAATGCTGTTGTAAGTTTCATTTTATTATAATTATTTAATAGATATTATTTATCAAAATATACAATACTATATCTATTATTTATTTCACCTCTTGAATTTGCGTGAAGATGGTTTTTTAAATCAAAAACTAATATATCTCCATCACGATTATTTATTTCTAGTTCTAGTTCTGGAATATGTAAATCTAGATTATTATTTTTAGTTACTAGAATAACATAAGGAGTTTTGTTTTTTCTATCAACATGATAAGCTGATTGTAGATCCTTATTACAAGTATAATAATTACAAGAACCCAGAACATTATAATTTTTAATATCATTATATATATTTTCAATTATTTCTTTTGATTCTATTTTTCCAGATATTCTTTTTATGGTATTACTCATTTCAAATTTATGTTTATCTGTTCTTTTTGTTCTAGTTCTATTTTTAGTAAATATTAATTCATCAAAATATTTTCTAGCACATTTTTGTAATTTATCTTTTTCTATCTTTCCTGCTATATCTCCAGAATTTTGATTCTCTTTCATTGATATTTTAAAATCTTTTATTTCATATAAATCTCTAATTAAATAACCTATAACTTTTCCATCTAGTTTAAAAATATAATTTAGTTTAATATCTAATTTATTTTCTAAATCAACATTGGGATACAAGCCGTTTAAAGAATCCTTGTTTATTAAACCTCCTCCCTTTTCTAATTCTATTAAACGGTTCTTTGTATTCTCTCTTAAAATTATTCCTAAATAGTTTTTCTTTTTTTTCAATAATAAATATTCTGGATATTTCAAAAATAATTCAATTGCTCTTCTAGTTCTATCATCATTTCTAGTTTCTGAAAACATACCTCCTTTTTGATTATATTTAGTTTTAATAAATAATCTATCATTTCTGAAATTATTACAATACTTTTTAAAATAATAAATACTTCTTTCATAGTCTTCTAGTTCTGATTTTTTAAATAATTCTAATTCCTCATCAGTATAAAAATCTGTTCTATCATTGATATACATATAACAGCATCCTATACAAAAATATAATCCAAATTTATATTCTCCTTTACTAAAATATTTATTACTAGTTGGATTTATAGAACCTAATTTTATATTATGACTTTCCATATATTTAAAACTTGTTTCAAATTCTTTTTGAATATTTATTGAATCATCATAAGTTAATATATTATCTATATCATCATCTAGATATAATAATTTATCATTTGGTTTAAAATAATTCCTTGAATGAAATCTAGCATTATTTAAACCTTCTCTTGTTTTTATTACTATTAAACCTTGTCCTATTAAATCATTAAAATATTCTTCATATTGGGGAGTAAAAATAAAAACTGATATACTAGAATCAAAATTATTTTTTATAAATTTTAAAGTTTTTTTTTTAAATAATTCTAGTCTATTATGACTACATACAACTATTGAAAACATAATTAATTTATTAAC
>VMHT01207908.1_pt1 | contig 11450 bp, 28 predicted proteins | sample 4693611 | NCBI WGS metagenome assembly VMHT01 (sample SAMN12280063, study PRJNA550983) | marine metagenome | isolation source: seawater sampled from same location over 5 years 0.02-0.2 micron viral filtrate | place: USA: collected off the coast of southern California halfway between the port... ... | reverse complement strand
TTAGGTTGGGATGCCGACCATGTTAGCAAGTATGGCTTTTCCTTTAGCTGTACGGAGGCATTATGAAATTGAGTGATGCAATACTTTCTCCCGCCGTAGCTATTACGATTGCTGTTATTGGTGCTTTTGGCGCTATGTTTAGATTTGTTTTCACGAATCAAAAAAAGATCGCGGTGCTTGAGGCCCGTTATGAAGATATAAAAGATCTACTCAAGGAAATGCGCGATGAGCAAAAAGAGCTTAGACGCGACGTTCAGAATTTAGCTAAGAAATAAAATGTGATATGGTCGGCGCATGATTTGCGCCCTAACCTCTATTGCTTTTGGAATGTATCCTTTTGGGATCATGTATAAATCATGTCGTTATGGGTGTCCGCCGCCTTCGTTTTATTATCATTACCCCAAGGTCATAAGAATAATTCCAGAGGGTCAATGCCCTCGGTATGTAATTGTGGGGCGTGATACATGATTGATCCATTTACTGCATTAGCGGCGGTCAAGTCTGCGGTGGCGGCGGGAAAGGAACTGGTCAACGTCACCAAGCAGATCGGAGAGTTTTTCGACGGAGTTGATGATTTACGGGCTGCTCATGAGAAGAAGAAGAATAGCCTTTTCTCGGGGTCTGATGAAAATGCGATGGAGACTTTTGTCAATTTGCAGAGGGCTAGAGATGCAGAAGAGGAACTTCGACAGATCGTGATAGCTACACGCGGTTTCTCTGCTTGGGGTGAATTGCAGTCTATAAGGGTTCAAGCAAGAAAAGACCGCAAGGCAAAGGCAGAAGCGGAACGAAAGCGCAAGGCTAAGTTGGTTGAACGCATTGTGATTTACGGCGGGGCTGTAATTATTGTTTCAATCATGCTTGGAATTACCGTTGTGATTATCTTAGCGAAGCAGGGGCGGTTATGAGTGACGGGTTAAGCGGCATAGGCTCCGCCCCCTTTAACATTGGCTCACATATCCACGAGCAAACCAGAGCGCGTGAGGCTATCGAAACACATCTAGCAGAGCAAAGGGTGGAGAAAGAGCATAGGGCAAACCACAGCCATTTAGAGGCTCTAGCAAAGCAGCGTTTTGACTTGGGTGAAACTTATGATAGGTTTGGGCGCAAGACAAACGCGGATAGACCGCAGGGAACCAAGATAAACATAGAGGTTTGACATGGCAAACACGTTTGAAAAGATACTGCAGTATCGGCTTATGCCTCGTATTATGATGGTGGTTATGACGATTATGTACATTAAGGTCATAAACTGGGGGATGAGCCTCGACGATTTATCAACACAGCAATCTGCAATGATAAGCGTTGTAAGTGGGGCTATGACTGGCACGATAGCCGTCTGGTTGAGTTCTGAAAAATGAGCATTTTCACCGCCGCATTAGGGCCAATAGCAAACCTTGCAGGGTCATGGCTGCAGGGTAAGGCCGACAAGAACGCCGCCGCCGCCAAGCTAAAGCTTACCGAGGCCGAGGCTAAAGCTAAGATTATGCTGAGTGAGAAAACAAGCGTTGCTGATTGGGAACGCATAATGGCAGAGGGATCTACAAATTCCTTCAAAGATGAATGGCTGGTTGGCTTGTTCTCAATCCCTCTGGTGCTTTCATTCTGTGGTGAGTGGGGGCGGACTGTTGTTGCCGAAGGCTTCCAAGCCCTTGAGCAAATGCCCGACTGGTATCAATACACTCTGGGCGTAATCGTGGCTGCAAGCTTTGGCGTCCGCTCCGCAACGAAGTTTTTTAAGAAATAATCATGTCAGACGTTAAGCTTCCTCTAGCCCTTGTGGCTGCTATGGTGGCGCAAGTAATCGCCGCGACTTGGTATTTTGCAGAGCAAGCGCATAAGATTGATGTTTTGGTTGAGCAGTTAGCGGTGCTTGATGAAGTGGTCCTTACGCTTGAGGCTGACAATGCGGCCCTTATAACATTCGCAACCTTTACAGAGAACAAATGGGCAGAGGCCTATAGCGAAGATTTAACGTATGTTCGAACCTTTGGGACGAAACCCGCACAGGAGGATTAATATGACCTTAGCAATGGAAAAGCTGCAGGAGCGCATAGGAGCGGCTGCAGATGGATCTTTTGGACCCAACACCGCACGAGCTATCACGAAACACTTTGGCCTCTCTGCGGTGCGCTCTGCGCATCTCTTGGGGCAAGCGTCACACGAGAGCGGCGGGTTTAGTAAGGTTTGCGAAAGCTTGTACTATCGCTCGGCAGAAAGACTGTGTAAGATTTGGCCTCATAGGTTCAAGACGGTAGAGGATGCGAGGCCATACGCTAGAAATCCTCGCGCCCTAGCAGAAAATGTATATCTCGACGCGAACCGTGGCAAAAGATACAAGCTCGGTAATGAAACCCCGCAAGATGCCTCTACGTTTATCGGGCGCGGGTTTATACAGCTTACTGGAAAGAGTAACTATAGAAAGTTTGCTGCTGCTATGGGACTGCCAGAGGTCATGACGGACCCCTCTCTAGTGGAAACAGACTACGCTTTTGAAACGGCTATGTGGTTCTTTGAGGCAAACAATCTGTTCAAGCTTGCTGACCAAGGCGTCAATCTCGAAACGATTGAGGCAATGACAAAGAAGGTCAATGGCGGGTTTAATGGTTTGCAGCATAGAATAGATGAAACAAATAAGATCTATGGCTGGCTTACCTAGTGCCGTTCTTCGTAGAGATTGGATCTTGTGACTTTGACACCTGTCGGCCCCTTGTAGATCAGGGATGGTCTGGCGTTGTTGTTGAGGCCAACCCCGAAATATTTAGCAAGGTTCAAAATGTGTTCAAAGGGACATCTGTGCAGTGTGTAAATTACGCTGTAACAGATAGAAATGAAGAGGTGGAAATAAAGCTTGCGACTGGTTGGGGTTGGGCGCGTGGGATAACTCACGTTGTAAGTGATCACCATATCGGCGCAAGATTGTCTGATGATCCTAAGAACGAAAACAATTTCGGCAAAACCGTATCTGTGCAGGGCATTACATTAGATAGCTTAATCTCGGTCTGTAATGTTTCTAAGATTGATTTCCTCAAGATAGATACTGAGGGCCATGAGATAAACATTTTGAACGGGTTTAACTTTTCAAGGGTCCGCCCCAAGTTTATCAAGATTGAACATAGACTGACTGATGATCAGAGGATCATGGAAAGGTTGAGGCTAGAAGGTTATCTTGCATGGGTGGAAGAGAACGACATTTACGCGGTTGGGTAGACCCCCCTATAGGGAGGACAGGGGGGCCGAGCGCATGACCGCTCTGGGGCGGTTTGTGTCACCCCTATATTCTTTTACCCTGTTTTCTTAACCGATCAATACATTGTTTTTTCTCTCGCCTTGATCTGTCTAGATTTTGCTTGACGCTAGTATCTCTTGGATATCCAGCCGCAAGGTCTTTGTTTTCAAAGATGCTTATCTCTCGGTCAAGGTGCTTAAGCAGTGCTTGATCGTATGGTGTTAGATCTTGATCCATATCTTTCCCCTAATGCTTTGTCTGAGATTTGCTATCCACTTCGTCTAAATCAATGACCTGCATATCTTCCGTTTCATCGTCGCAGACTACAATCACCCTACCGCCCATATTGTTCTTCTTTGAAAAAATCGTGCTAAACACAAACGTCACTGCATCAGCGGGGCGGTCTAGATTTTCGTGTGTCAATAGAGATATAACAAAGGACATTTCTTCCTCTCTTACATCCTCGCCTCTAAACACGCTGTAAGTTATCAAGACATATTCTCCTGTGGTTTGTCGGTGTAGAATAAATGAACGCCTACCTTGCCAATTAGATTTAGCCTGTGACGCCACACGGGGCTTGCGTAGTGCGCGTGATAATACAGCGCGTTGTGGCCTAGCGTGTTCCCCTTAAGCGCCTCTGCGGCTTGCTCCTTGGCTCTGCGCCACTTATCCCCTTGGTAGGGTTTCTCTGGCTTTCCATCGCAATAAAACGAAAATTGACAATCATAAGGCTTTGGGCCTTTGTCCTGCTTTACCACCGCGCAAACATTATCTGGAAACCTTGGGTCTGCTACGCGGTTTAGGATAACCTCGGCAACTGCTAGTCCCGCGTCATTGCTCGGCTCTGTAGCGGTTTCGTAATAGATCGCCATTGCTAGGCATAGGGACGCGCTAATCATGATGCGCCCCTGTTCTTGTGGTATTTGTCGCCCTTGGTGCGTAAAAAATATTCGTGTTCTATGACGCCAAGCTCTGGGTTTCCCACTAGCATTGGTTCAATCCAAACAATCTTTTTGACGTTGCCATTTTTGTCTAGATACTTGCGCGGATGTCTGCGCCGCCAATGTTGACGCTTTGGAGCGCCCTGACCAGTGTATAGCTTTTGAAAGACTGTTGTGCCTCTTGTTTTCGGTAGGTCAATCTCAATAACCTTAACTTCATTTTTAGGAACGGGTCTACCCCAACGAAAGCCCTTTGTCTTTTTCGGCGCGGGCATTCCTTCCCTTACGATGCGCGGATAGTTTAGCAGGGAGAAAACCGCCATAAGAAACCGCATATCTCCTAAGTGAACCTCATCTGCCGCCGCTGCCATCTTCGCATCTTCTTTGTCGGTATAGAGTTCAAAATAGGTCGCATATCCTAGATCATGGATGCCCGTCTGAATGTTTTGTTGCCAAGGCTCAAGGAAATCTCCCATTCCAGTATCCCTATGAATGTGAAAGTAATCGATGCCCCACAAAGCCATAATGACTTTCTGCCTATTTGCTTCGTCGGTTGCGTAGTCTACTAGCTCCATATTCTGCGCTGTGCGTAGCTTGTTCATATCGGACAACGTGTAGGGGTCTGATAGATCGTTGTTGAGATGCCAAGTTAAGGCGGGAAAGAATAGCTTGTCTGCTTTTTTGGTTACGCTTGGGAAAACGCACGAATACTCAAAGCCCCCTGCGGGTGACTTGCGGATTAAATATCCAGTGTCATTTTTTTGAGCATTCTCTGCGTTGGCTATGTCTATCCCTAGTTTGGAAAAGATTTTCTGCGTGGCTTTGAAGCGGTCAAATTCGTTCCATTCGATCCAGACATTATCTAGTGGCGGGACTGCTTTTTCGATTAGTCGCTTAATATGTTTCGGATAGGAAAAACTTAGCTCTATCGCAATCTCAAGGAACTGAGGCGATAGGTATATGCGGGTGCTGTTTGTCATATCCCGACGAAACTTGCGGACCCAAAACTCGCTGTGCTTGTTCGAGATATAATTGACGAAAGACTTTTTCGGGTTGGCAAGTGCTGCCATCGTGTAGTTGAAGAAATCCCCGCCAGTGTTTATGAAGTTATCGCCCGTGCTGCCATAGCGAGGATCAAGAGAAAACGTCTGACCCTCTTGTGTGACGGGTGTTGCATTGGTTTTTTGACCGAGCTTATTCGTCAAAGCCTTCTGCGTTTTGTAGTTTCTTTGAACCTTTTTTGCGGCGCGTTTAGTCATTACATCCACCCCGCGCTGACTGCAAAGATCCATCCGAGAACGATTGCTGCGATTAGAAATCCGATGATTTTATCTTCGTGGCGTTTAATCATTTTCTAATTCCTCACTTTTTCTAAGGCTTGCTCAATTAAGATTTGCTGCCTTGGGTTGATTGGTCTGTCTCCGCTCTCAAGGCGTGAGATTGACGATTTGTCCTTATAGCCAAGAAGCATAGCAAACGCTTCCTGACTTAGGTCTAGACGCTCTCGCGCTTCCTTAAGCTGCTGTGCGGTCATTGTTGAGGCTTTCCGCTGCATCGAGCATCCTTTCAAATGGGTGGATCACATCCGCGATAGTATCGTCTAGCTTCTGTATGTATTCATCTAAGAGGCTATCGCTGTTGGCGATTGCTTGCGAGTTCTGTAGCTTGTGAGCGTACAATATCGCATCGTGTATTTTCGAACGTAGCTCCATCACTAACATCTGATCGTTAGCAACGTCTAAAGGGTTATCGCATTTTATCATTTTTCTTCCTTCGTGGTTAGATATTCGTAACGCTTGACCAGTGCGTCAATTCCGTTTTGCACAAGCTGTGCGGGGTCTTTGCCCATAGATTTATAAAACCGTGGGTTTACTCTCGCGGCGTGGGCGGTGCGGATTGCATCTTTAGCATCACCCAACCGTGGGAATTTTTCGGCAAGTGCAAGCGCCGCGCTGTAGTCTTTGGCAACCAATAGGGCGGTTAATTTATCGCTCTTACTCTGCATTGCGTACACTCCAAATATAATCTTCTGCTTCTTGACGCTCGCGGGTGATGCGTTGCTCTTCCGTTTCGGGTTCGCATACGCGGCAAATCTCATGGACCGTCACGACCAGACCGTTGTGGTCGCGGCGATCTTCATATGAAAGACAATTACAAGCCATTAGATGATAGCCTTGTAAACGGCTTCGCGGACCGAAGTATCTTCCGCTTCTTCTGTTTCGACATAATCGCCAAGCATTGCCAATTCGTCTTGGGCGTAATCCCATGCCGCCTCAACGGAGAAGCCCGATTGCTCTTGCAGGGTGCGAGCCATAAAAACAATCGTTTCTACTTTTCCGTTTCCTTCGTCGGTGAACATTCCGTAATTTGTCATTTTTTCTCTCCTTGGTTATCCCCAATATGGGGTATGAATTGACAAGTGTCAACCCTTAAATCGAAAAAAAAGAGGGGAAAGCGAATTTTTTTTGCTCACCCCCCTGACAGCTTAGGCTTGTTACCCTCTTTTCTTCTTCCACTTCACTCGGTCCAGTTCGTTTATTTGACCTACGACAGGCACGTTGCTCTCTGATGAATGTCGCTTGGCAAAATCAACGTCAGTATTGTGAAGCCTGTTTAGCAGGGTTAAATCTTCCTGTATCTCTTCAAGCTCTGCAACTTCGATCTGACCCAGACTTTTATGTCTGCGGATCATCTTGGTTAGCTTCATAAATATCTCTGAAAACCTCATGTGAAAATAGTCTACCTTCAATTTAAAATCCTTTCAGTCCGTCGATTAAGCTATCAAGCTCCTGCTTATCCCAGAGCTTCTTTCGCTTGGCGATCAAGATAGGTCTAGGCAGTTCGCCGTTAAGCTCTAATCTGCGAAAGGTCTTAGTGCTTAACCCTAAATATGCGGCGGCTTGCCTCGTATCCAAGCAGCGCGGTTCTATATCTGCATTGCCCATTGATCATATTCTCCCTTTATTCTGTAAAACGCTTGTAGTGATGCCTGATCTTTACCTAGCTCCGATCTGCTAGTTATCCCGAGGATTGCCCTTAGCCCCTGCGCTCTGCTTTCGTCGGTATCCTCTACCTCACCCATCCCCATCTGCTCTCGTAAGAAGTTTCCGAATTTATCGGATCTGCACAGCATTTGTGATGACACGATAGCCTTGCGCCCATCTTCGCCGTTAGTCTCAACAGACACCTCATGCAGGGCCGCTACAGCTACCCATTGTTCTTTTTGTGGAGTAGGAACCCCGAACATCTGTATTGCGCTCTGTGCCTCTTCTAGCGGAACCTCTATAATAAGCTGCGCTACGTTGCGCGTCTTAACGATCTTAAAGTCAGCATAGGTTCCTTGGATCACCCTGTTTGTCACGGTTTTAACCTTTCGTAAGCGGGGCTGTTGAGCCATAAGAGCCGCGCCATAAACTGACCATCGTCCTCTCTACCTAGACTGCCCTCAAAAAATTTTACTTCGTTTCCGCGTTGATGCAGTTCGCGGTGGTGCTTATTGCAGAGGGGGACGGTGTTTTCGTCCCCCGCTTTCAAGCTCATGCCCCTTGCGCCTCTCCACGGCCTCAAGAGATGGTGAGCCTCAATCCCGTAATCTGTACCGCAAACCATGCAGGGCCGCTCTCTTACATATTTTAGGTGCTTGAGGTTCACATATCTAGCAGACATTAGAACGGTATTTCGTCATCTTCTAGGCGGCGTGATGGTATTTGACCAGCCGCATCTGATTCCATAGGTGACTGCCTTGGTGCGTCTAACGGTGGCGCTAAAGATATGGCGGTGTAGTCGTTGCCATTCTTGCTCTGCTTTTTGCGCCCCCATACCTTCATTGGCCCAGATTTGGTTTCTAAATTCCCGCTCATGTCAGCGTCGTTTTCATTACGCTTTTCGTTGGGGAATATAGCTCCGATCTTCTGATAGAACTCAAAAATTGTTTTTCCGCTTTTGGTTTTCGTTTGAACGATAGCGCAGTGTTCTTGATTGCCATCTATGTTCACGGGACCGCTGCGGATGATCTTTTGGTCCTCGGCGGGGAACAAAGCCCCGCGATTGGTATCGTCGTATTCGCTCATCTGTCTATCCACTGCATTATTAATCTTGTTACATCTGCATCAGAATATTTAGGCTTCGTAAAATCCTTCTGCTCTTTTAGCTTTCCCTTAAGTGCATCGACCTGCCCAGTCAATTCTTCAACTTGTATCTGCAACTCCGCGTTTTCTTCTGATAGATCGTAATCTATTTCTATGTGATCTGGGGTAACGTCAAAGAAGGCGGCAAGCCTGTCTCGCGTTGCTTGTCGGGGTGATTTTGTTTCGCCGTTTTCAATCATGCTAACACCAGACGGAGACATTCCTATATGTTCCGCAAGTTGTCCTTGAGTAAGCCCTGCGTTTTCACGCAAATTTATAATCTTTTGTGCATCTACTGCTCTCATATCAATCTCCCTGATTGTTCTTGAGTGTCTGGCTTCCACGGGATTGTGATAAGCCGATAGTCTTTACCGCCTGATTTCGATTTAAAGACGATACTTTTCTGGCCGTGTTCTTGCCAGTATTCGCATTGATCCTTCGCAAGGGTCATGGTGTTAGAGGCAAACTTTATTACTATTCCCCCTGCTCTTATCGCGTTCTGCAATTCGTAATCTCTTACGTCTGCGCCTTGCTTTCCGTTTACATAGAAAAGCTTTTTGACTGACTTCTTTATCATTTCGCGCTCTCCCATATTTGCTCTATTGATTTGATAGAGTTGATAAGCGCGTCCTTCTGCTTTTGGCTCAACGTTACATCGTCTTGAACGTCTGCCATTATGCGGTCAATCTCGTCTACATTGGCCGCATAAACCTCTGGGTTTTTCTTAACCTCGGCCTTCATAAGGGAACCCCAAGGGCGAATATCTGTAAAAGATTGGACAAGAGAATATTCGGCATTGAATACGCGATACGGTGCGCCCGAATATGCAAAGTCTATTTCGTCATCCTGTCCACCCTTCTGCTTGTCGTTAGCGTCCGCATCGTGTGTTGTGGCGGTATGCTCTACCTCTTGCACCTCTGGCTCTTCATATTCGCCCGTGGGGATCTTAAATATGGTTCGTAAGGCAAACTTCTCTGCATAGCTTAACGCGCTACCGCAAGACTGTGCGCCCGTGTAGGGGCAATATACAGTCCTATGGACCGCGCTTTCCCAAACCTCTCCGCTACTGTGCAGAATGTGGAAGTCAAACGTGGCCTTGTAAGTCTTGCCATCTGGTGAAATCGCCGCTTCCGTTTCGGTTGGAACGATAACCAAACCTGCATCAGTAAGCAGTGGTCTTATCTTCTCATAATATTGATCAATGCTGACGTAGTTGTATGACGCAAATTTATTTTCGCTATCATGGCCCAAGCGCCGCACTTGTCCCTGCACCTTTAAGAGTGCTTTTATGATCTCTGGTTTCATTGGTTGGTTATCCCCCATATGTCCATTGCTGCTAGTTTCGTGGTTTCTCCCCAGTAAAAGCTATCCATGTCGGGGAATACACAGCGGCAACATTCAAAGATGTCATCGCTAAAGGATAGGGTTCTCTCAAGCGTAAACGCTGCCCTCTCTACCTCTAAGAGCCTCTGGTTGACGTTCTCAACCTTGAAGGGGTTTACGGTGGTTTTGCTTACATAGTCGATCCAAGGCTCTCTGCCTGTCCCGAGCGCGTAGATAGAGGCTTGTCTAGCCGCGCCTGATGTTACTGCATTGGTTGTGCGACCAACAGATTTGACATCTCTTACCTTGTCCTCATAAAGCAGATCAAAGTATCCGATCCAAGGCACGGGACATTCGCCAATCTTAACGTTTACCTTGCCCTGCTCTGCCTTGAATACACCCTTAAGGTTGCTGTAAAAATTTATACATTGGTCAATCATTGGATCAACTAAGGCGTTTTCTTTTTCAATCTTCTGCGGATCGTGGTTGTCGAGTGCGTTGTTCTTGGACTTGTTGAAGGTATTAGAAGCAATCTTTCGAAGGTCCGCCTTATTCCTAGTCGCCTTAGAAGCAATAGCGGATGCCACCCTATCAATCGCGTTGCCGCGCCACGCTGCGGGGCCAGCTTCGCCATCTCGTATTCCCGCGATTTTGAGCAAGCAGAGTGCGGGTTGGGCTATCCATAGGTTGATAGTTGAGGCGCTAAGATATTCAACGCCGTGCTTTTTAAAAGTGTTCTTGCCCATCTATGTCCGCCTTTGGCTTCGTGTGTCCCTTTTCTTGTGACTCAATAATCCAATCGCGTCAACCCCCGAAATGGGGTTGCTATTATTTTCATTACAGTCTACTTTCCCTGTCATAGTTTTTGGTACACCTGTCATGGTTTTTGGTACAGTTGCGTATTGTTCAGTACGTTTGGAGAAAATCGGGTAACAACTAAGCCTAGTGATTACCCATTTTTAAAAAAGAAAGAGTAAGCTGCATGATTTTACGGGCATACCTAACCGAGAGCAAAACGCGGGTTGACGATTTCGCGGCAAAGATTGACGCAAGCAGGGGCGCTGTCCTTAAGTGGATAAGCGGGGAGCGTTATCCGCGTTACGATTATCTGCAGAGAATATATGAAGAAACCAACGGGGCGGTTACTGCTAATGACTTCTACGAGCGCAAAGCGCAGCAAGTACAGAAACGTCAGAACGATTCTTGATGGTGTAACATTCGACAGTAAAAAAGAAGCTGCCAGATACGCAGATCTAAAGCTGCTAGAGAAAGCGGGATTAATCCGTGATTTAGAACTGCAGCCTCGCATTCCTTTGGTCTGCAACGGGGTCAAGATTGGTTCTTATGTTGGAGACTTTGCATATACCGAGAGGGGGATCAGGGTTATTGAGGATGTTAAATCACCCGCGACAAAAACCCCAGTATATAATTTAAAGAAAAAAATAATCGCAACCTATAGCCCCCCTATACACATTAAAGAGGTTTTTTAATCCGAGCATACAAGATGCTGTGTCAAGCAAACTTTTTAAAAAGCTTTTCTTGACGGATGCTTTCGCTTGCGTATTTTGGACGATACCACAAAGCGAAACCAGAACACGGAGCAAACCAAATGAGTTTTGAAGCTATGGCTTGGGCGGCAAAAGCAGATTGCCGCTCTAGCCTCAATAAGCTTGTCCTAATGATGCTTGCAAATTATGCGGATGAGGACCACACCGCCTACCCATCATATCGAAAGCTAGCAGAGCTTTGCCTCTGCAATGAGCGGACGGTTATGCGTGGTATAAAATCCCTTGAGGCTTTGGACCTAATCAGGACGAGCGCGAGATTTTC
>VMHT01152410.1_pt1 | contig 11450 bp, 5 predicted proteins | sample 4693611 | NCBI WGS metagenome assembly VMHT01 (sample SAMN12280063, study PRJNA550983) | marine metagenome | isolation source: seawater sampled from same location over 5 years 0.02-0.2 micron viral filtrate | place: USA: collected off the coast of southern California halfway between the port... ... | reverse complement strand
GGAGGACTATATATTATATCAGATTTATGTCACTATATTACACCAAAAGAGTTCCGTACTGAATTGACCTTAGTCAGAGATTCTTTTGGAAGAAAGGGAAATCACACTACCTCTATCTAACGGTAAACCACAATGGCAGAAAAAAGAACAATTGAGCAACACATTAGTGAAGATCATAAAATTTTAGAAGATCCAAATATCTCACCTCAGCGTCGTCGTCATATTGAAGATGAACTCTCTCATCTTGAGAGATATGCTAAGGAACATGAGAAAGATATTGAAGCTGGCGACCATCATGACCCAACAGATTTTGAAATGTTTTGTGACGAAGAACCTTGGGCAGTCGAGTGTAAGTTATATGAGGATTAATAGTTAATGGAAGGTGGAAGTTTATTTAATCCTGGTTTTCTAGGCGGTAGTTTTCTCTGGTGGGTAGGTCAAATCGCCGATGATTCTACTTGGAGAAGTAACAAAAGTCCTGGAAAGTTTTCTGGTGCTAAATCTATTCCTGGATGGGGGGAGAGATATAAAGTACGTATTATTGGACTTCATGATCAGGGAGAATCTGAAATTCCATCTGAAGAACTTCCTTGGGCCCAGATAATGTATCCAGTTACTGCTGGTGGTGGTCAAGCAAGATCAAGCCAAACATCAAATCTTCGTCAAGGGATGATGGTGTTTGGTTTTTTCATGGATGGTCAAGACCAGCAGATTCCTGTTATCATGGGAGTCTTGGGTAACAATCTTTCTACTCCACTATCAAAGGAAAGTAAAAATGATAGGGTTACGAATGAAAAACCAGGACCTCTCGGAACAAGTGGTCACTCAAAACCTAAGAATGATACATCAAAAGCAGAAGAAAATGCAGAAGATGGACCTCCAAACTCCGGACTTTTAACAGAACCAAACGTTAATCCCCCTGGGGAATATAAACCGGATAATCCAGATCCACCTAAAAATTTTACAAATGAAAGTGCAGGAGATTCTGTTCATGTACAAACTATTGCAGATGTAAGAAGATCGAATAAATATCGAGAGTGTATTCCTTTAATGAAGCCAGACGATCCTGATGAAACTATTTCATCTGCTATGAAGGCGGTTCAAACTCTTCTTGATACCCTGGTTGGCAAACTAGATGGATATCTAAGCACTGCTAAAAGTTTTGTTGACGACGCATCTGGTGCTATTAATAATTCTGGTGATATGGAAGAATATATGAAAAAACTTGGTTGTCAGATGGCAAAGTATATGAAAGTCGTAACCGATAAGATGATGGAATATACTAATAAAGTAATGAATGAAGCCATGACAGATGTTGTTTCTGCAATGCCTTCTCACTTGAGATTTCAGTTTGCAGATGTAAAGGAACAGTCTTTGTCTGCGGTATCTTGCGTGTATTCCAAACTATCTGACAATCTTTGTGATATGCTGGGAGATATTTTAGCTAATACTTTTAATCTTGATGACCTTGAAGCCGCTGCTGCTTCTCTACCCCCTGGAGAAAGAACAAGTCCAAAGGTTCCTCCATGCCATGCAGAGTTTGTAGTTGCTGAGGTTATCAAGAAAAATAAAGAAGAAATTGGAAGAGTAAATGATGGCATTTTGGATGATATTAATAATTTTTTGGGAGATATGCAAAATGAACTTGCTGGTGTTGATGATGCTATAGAAGATCTTATCTCAGGAATTGGCGGAATCGGTGGCGATCTAACCTCTGCATTGCAATTTGGAAATTTCGAACTCGATATTCTTGGGTGTAGTTCTAAACCACAATCGTCACTATCTGATTGTTATCAATTTGCTTCGGGAAGTGTTGGTCAGTTTAAATCTGATATAGAGAGTATTGAATCGGTTGCTGATGCTGTTGATGAACCTCCTGAGGAGAATGAGGAGGGTGAAGAAATTGGTTATCTGGAACCAGGACCAACTCAACCAGATGTTTCGTATGCTGCTGACGACAAATCTCTTGAAGCAACTTTAGCTAGAGAAGAAGCTGGTCTGCAGGAAGCACTTAAGAATGAATCTGCTGCAGCGATCGAATCAACTTCTGCACCCGTTCCAAGTTCTGATAGAACTACTATTGGAATTCCCGCTGAAGAACTGGAGTTCTCAGGATCTGATGGGATAGTTCATGGTGGTTCAGCAACCTCATCTGGATCATCTGGACAGCAAATGTCAAATCAACGGATTATTCAAGATGCAAAAAGGAGAATAGAAAGCTCGCGTGAAATAGCTAATGATCCTAACGCTGATCCGGCAGCGCGGGATATTGCAAGGAGGAGACAAAAACATAATGAGATCCTATTAAGAGAAGCAGAAGAGAGTGAGAAAGCAAGAAAACTGCTTGACGGCGATACAGTTGATGGAACTTCTTTTGAAATGTCTTGATAAATATAAACATATAGATGGGATGATAATTTTCTGACAACATGAAAGATAAAAAAAATAAAGCAAAATTTAATATCTTTCAGAAGTCTAGTGATATTGATTCTGAAACCAAGAAGTCAAATATCCGCGTTGGATATATTGACAAGAAGTTGGGGTACGTAAAGAATGTATCAATAAAAGAAGCGAAACAAGTTGCCAAGGATGATCCTGGTAAAACTTTTATTCTTGAGAATCGAGATGGTGTAAGATATTTAAATATAAATGAGGTAATTGATCTTAAATTTAAAGATGTATTGCCAAAGAAATCTGCAAAATCAAAAGATTGTAATCCTGTAGAGGGTCTAAAGGAAGAAAATAAAGATTACTCTAAAAAGAGTCCCAGACTAGAATTTTTTGGTGGTGGTGGAGTTGGGATTCAAGCTAATCCTGTCATGAGCGAGGATGGAAGACAATTACTTTCCGTTGATCTTGTTGAGGGTGGATTTGGATTTCAGTACCCACCTTTTGCAAAGTTTGTTGATGATAGAGGATTTTCTACTCAAGGAGTGTTGGAAACGAATCTCTGTGGCGTACAAGAGACTGAAATAACATATAGAGAGAAGGATCAATTTGAAGATTATGATATTGTAGAGGAAGAGGGTAGTGATGCTATTGGATTTGGTAGGAGGTATGATGCTGATGGGAGAGATATTGGTGAATGGGATCCAACAACATATAAAAATCTAGGTGAGGATCCTATTCAGAGGCAAATTGACCAATATCTGGATGCTCTCAATAGGGTCCAATATCCTTGGTGGAATAGTAGAGGTTACAGTCCCCTAGAAGTTATTGGACAAGACGAGACAACTCGAATAAAATATGATGTTCAGCACCCTACATGGGGAGCAAAAAAAGATGATGGGTATGTTGATATTGAATTTGAAGTCTATGGTCAAGGATCTGATAAAAATAGAGATATAAGATTTAGATTTGTTGAAGTTGATGATAATGATGAAGTGGTTGTTGACGGTCATACATTTACCATTAAGGGAATAACGCACCAAGACAGGAGTGACAAAACAAGAAAATCTATTAAGAGAATAAAGCGTAAAACAACTTATAAGGTTATATCGGAATCTAGAGGAAATTCTCAATACAAAAAAGATCTTATATTAGAACAAGGATTGTTAAAAAAAAGTTCATTTGGCCAAACTGGAGAAGAAAAAAAACTTTTAAGGATTCAAGAAGGTGATAATTATGCGCAGGGATCTACTATTTTTGCAGACGTAATGGGATCGACCAATGATAATGATGATGTGCAATTGACTTGTCCTAGAGGAAAGTTTACTGCCAAGAATAAAAGTAGAATTGAAGCAAAAGTTAATAAGAAAATACCTAATCCAAATATAGAACAATCCACACAATCTATATACGAAATTTCATATACTCCTCCGGGTACAAATGGAAGGGGTCCAAATGCGTCAAACTACTTACAAAATTCTAAAAAAATTGTTTTCTTAGATTCTAGTGGAGATGATAAAGACGATAATAGCATTGAGATTAAGAATATTGCTGGAGATATTAAAGTAAAGTTTTCTGATGATATGTCACATATCATCGCAACTGGTCATGGTAAGGGATCTTTTGATGTCGTTGCAAAATGGGATGACAATCCAAGTCCATCTAGCAATGGGGAAGCTATGAGTCTTGTTGTTATTGACGGAATACAATTTGATCAGAACAGTAGAGAAGGTAGAAAAACTAAAACATTTAAAGTAAGTCTTCGCGATAAAAATACTTTACCTAAAAAGGTAAAGTCGGATCAACTTAAAGATGTTGGTAGGGGTACTTTTGATCTCTTCTATCGGTTAAGTGAGAGAGTTCCGGATCCTACAAAGATTAGAGATTCTTTTATGAATCGGTATGCTATTTCTCCAGTTCCGGATTCGGGTGAGGATGGAACTGATTTTGCTGGAATTCCGTACAATTTTATATGGGAAGAAAATTTTCCGTTTAGTGGGGATTATATCTTCAGGGGATCTTCTGATGGAGAATCTTATTTAGCTATAGACGGGGAACAATTGTTTGAAATGTCTGAACCTAACGATTCCCCCAAAAAATATAAGAAGTATATTGAATCCGGAGTTCATCAAATTCATGTAAGTTTGGAGAATGGACTTAAATATGAAAAAGAAGTTACGAAGGTTATTAGAAAAGATATAGAACAGGATGCAAATACTGGTTCTGATTACAAGGTAATTTATAATGATCTTAATAAAAAGATCATGATCAAGGTCTCCTCTAATGCACAAAAGGTTATGCTCTTGGATCCGGATGGTATTGAGGTTGCAAGACTTGATATTGACTCGACAAAAAATGGTCGAATGAAATTTTCTGAAGATGGAAAGAAACTAATCTTGGTCGGAAAGTCTAACAAACAAGTGGATGGAACAATTACATTTACTTGGGATGATAGTCGATCAATTAATAAATCTAAATCTCTTAGTAGTATTAAGATTAAAGATACTTTATGGGACAAATCTTTTTCGGAGAAGGTAATTCCAAAATTTATTTCTGAAAATTTTGATCTTTATATGCATGGTTATAAAGACAAAAAGTTAGAGGGACGAAATGTTGCATTTAAATTTGAGGAAGTAAATGGAAATCACAAATTTGTAATTGATGCTGAGGATTATTTTGATGTTGGTGATTCGGATGATGGACTGTACAATAGAAATAACTCTATAGAAGTAAAACCAAATACAAATTATATTGTCACAATATTTGGTCCCGGTGATCATGAAACTGGTTTAGTTCAATCCTTTGGTAGAGAGCCTGATGAACTTAATCCTGAAAAGAAAAATGGGTCTAAAGTTACTGGAAATATTATTTTTAGGGATAGAAAAAATAGTGATAACGATAATGACGATTTTCAAGTTAGATTTCGGAATGGAGTAGTTACTTCAACTAGAATTTCAGGAACTGGAAGCAGAAATAGTTTTAGCATGGTTTATCGATATAATCTTTCTAAAGATAATGATAATATAACAGGGACAAATGTAAAAACAATTTCTCTGATTGATAAAAACTATGCACAAAAAAGAGAATCTCAATATGAAATTGTTAAGGTTGAGAAAGGAACTAAAGTTGAGGGCCAGGTTAGAAATATTTTTGATACAGTAAAGTATATTGACAAAGCAAATAGAAAATTGTGGAGAATTCCTCCAAGATCTGGAAAGAAGGATGCATTTTTAAATAGCCATGGAATAGTTCCATTTAAACCAAAACTAGAATTAAAATCAAAATCTGCAGATGTTAAATTTACTGAGGAAATTCCCGATATTAAAGCTTTCTTCGATAGAGATGGTGATAACCTTTATCTTAAGGTAACCGGTGATGGCACCGCTACTATTAATTTTTTACTGGATGTTGACGACAATCAATTTGATGATGATGGTCTCTTCGCAAAAGAAATTACTATTAAGACTGATGATACTGATTTAAAATTAACAAGATCATCAATCCAGAGATATACTGGTCTCCCTCCTGATGGTCGTTACGGGAGAACAAGACGGTCAGTTTCTAGAATACAGGAAAAAGAAAAAATAAGAGGTTCGGGCACTTTCACTGGCGGAAAGACTTATAGTATTAAAGTGATTGGTGGTAATCCAAAAACTGGTTTCAAACCAATTGACAAAACTACAGTTGGTTTCGATGATGACATTACAAACGGATATAATGAAAATGGATTGCTTAATATTACCAGTATTAATCCAAAACCAATAAAGGTTCCTGTCGAAGTAAAAATCAAAGAATCTACTATTAATGATGCCGAAATTGATTCTTCATCTGCAGAAGAAATTATTGCTTGGAAACATGTAGAGTTTCCTGTTACTGGAGATTATCAGATTGATGTCGCAGCTGCCGATGCTGTTAACTTGTATATTGGTAATAGTATAACTGATGGAGATAGGAGATCTAGAAATGGATTGTCTGATGTTCGTGATGGTGGAGACGAGGTCATAATCAATAAAGATGGTTTTAATTCCTCAGGAAACTCTGCGGGAATGACTCCTTACGTAAGAAGATTTGAAAAGGGATTTTATCGTATTCGAGCTGAGTTAATTCAATCTTCAAATAAATCCAATTCTAAAAAAAATCCAATGGGATTGGCAGTAAAAATAAAAATTATAAATCCTCAGGAGAGAGTTATTTCCGATGCCTCTTGGCAAGAGAATCCAATGGGATTCGCGGTAACTATTGATGCTCCAGATCCACCAATTCCATCAGAAACCAAACCAGTACAAAAAGGCAGGTGTCAGGATAATCCACTTTGGACAACTAGATTTCCTGGTGCTGAAGAACAGTGGTATCCGGTATACGATTTCAAGAACCCTAGTCGGTGGTCTAAATTTATGAATAGATTTGCTTTATCACCATTCCCTCCTTTATCGGATAAGAACACTGATAATGGTGGAGATCTTAGATCCAATACTTGGATGTTCGAAGCATCTGAAACTGGATACTATGGTCTCAAAGGTTCTGCCGATAATATTGGTAGAATTGTAATTACTGATAATGAGACCAACAAATTAAAATCTATAGCAGAAACTCCAAATTACGAGCGGCAAGCCGGAGATCCTTTTTATATGGATTTACCGGAAGAAGGTGTTGGTGTATTGTATAGTCATAAGGATAAAAATCCAAAAACTCACATATTCAAACTAGAAAAAGGAAAATATAAAATTCATGTTGATGTTGAGAACTACGTTGGGACCATTAAAGAAAAAATTGAAAAAGTAATTTTTAATACTGCTGATTGGGTATCTGAACCAAAGAAAATTGATTTTGCAAATGTCAACTTTGAGAAATTTGGTCAAGGATCCAATAAAAATATGGAAATTAAATTCATTTTCCAGGAATTAGGTGTCAAGAATGGTCATACATTTACGATTAAAAATGTTGAAAAGAGTGGTGATATTGAAAAATTTAATAAGAAGGTTAAGATCAATACAGACTATAAGGTTACTGCCGTTGCTACGAGAAAAGTTAATCAACAACCAAAAATAAAACAATCAAAACCAAAAACTTCTTTTGAGATTCCTATTACATATAATCTTGACAATCCCAGAAACTTTGGATTTAAGGTACTTAACGGTGGGAAAGCAATTGGTTTTGATGATAATGCAACTCGCCTTACAAATTTTGGTAGAAATACTACTCTAAGAGAAATAGAAGATTTTGATGTAAATGCAACTTTAAAAATTGAATCGACATCGCCTGGTGTAAAAGCAAAGTTTTCTGATGACGGTAAAAAAATTATTGTAAGTGGATCTTCTGGTGGAGACTTGTCTGTCAAATTTGAATGGGATGATAATCCGAATACTTCAGGTAAAGTATTTAAAACCATTGACATTGGTGGAACTATCTTCAGACAGAACGGTGAACGTGGAAAAGAAACCAAAAAAATAAAATTTGGGTCTGATAAAGGATCTTCTAGTGCAACAGAACAAAATCAATCCACATACTCAATTTCATATACTCCCCCAGGTACAAAGGGAAGGGGTCCAAATGCATCAAACTACTTAGAAAATCCTACAAAAATTGTCTTCTTGGATTCCCCTAGGGATGATAATGATGATAATAGTATTGAGATTAAGAATGTTAAGGGAGACATTGGTGCAACGTTTTCTGATGATATGTCTCATATTATTGTAACTGGTCATGGTAAGGGATCTTTTGATGTCGTTGCAGAATGGGATGATAATCCAAGTTCATCTAGCAATGGGGAGGCTATGAGTCTCGTTGTTATTAATGGAGTAGAATTTGATCAGAATAGTAGAGAAGGTAGAAAAACTGAAACATTTAAGGTAAATCTTCCCGATAAATTTGACCCGATAAAGTATAATGCTTTGGAACAAGGCGTTCTCAGAAAAGGTTTCGGAAAAACTGGAGGTAAAAGATCTAAAGATGGTGCGAAAGAAGGTGGATCATCACCAGGGAAGGTTATATTTGCTGATTATGTCAGTTCATCAAATGATGATAACGATATGCAAATACGAGCAGAGAAGGGTCGGTTTACTCCATCTAACCGTCGAGGATCAATTCAAACTTCTCCCGGACAATTTACTGGAAGAGGAACCTGGGATCTAACATACAGATTAGAAGTTTCAAAAAGTGAAGTGGTGGATAAGATCACTGAACTTGAGGGATATGAGGGTGTGATTTATGATGGACCCAAACTAGCGACATATCAAACTGGAAAACTTGGACCTTTCTTATCTCCATACTTTAAGGATGGTGTTGATACTATTACTGGTGCCAATACTTGGACCATGATTTGGAAAGATGTTGACTTCCCCATAGACGGTAGGTATACGTTGAAAGCGGAGGCAGATCATATACTCATGGTCAAGATTGGAGGAAAAGAAATTGAAAAAATTAAATCAGATCAGAATGTTGTTACAGTAAAGTTTACCGCACCAAAGGGGAAGAATGATATCGAACTTAAGTTAAAGAATAAAAGTAAAACAGGGGTACCATTTAAGGAAAATCCTGTATTAGCCGCTGTACAAATATCAGGAAAAATTCCCACTGATACTGGATCTACTATGTCTTGGAGACAGAATCCTGTAGGAATTTCTGCAATTCTTATTCCTCCACCATGCAAAAAAGTTATGAAAGGCACTGGGGTTGTATGTAATGTAAAAATTATGGATCCTCCGATAATTAGCATTGGCAATACGTTAACTCAACCACCACGAGAAATACCAGAAGAATCAGGAACTCCTCCACCAGAAGCACCAATACTTACATCAACATCAACAGGAATATCAACAGTACCAATAGGACCACCGCCGATAGAAATTCCAGAAATACCCATTTATCCTGTAATACTTGAACTGGATAGGGTCGAAATTGGAACCCCCGGAATTGGATACACTCCCGGAGATCCTATGATTTTGATTCCGGGAGACGGAACTCCAAATATTCCTTTAGATGTAGAACTCACAACTTCAACTAGTGGAGGCGTAACTAGTATTAAACTCAACCAAAAACCATTTGGTATGACTTCTTACCCCAAAATTACAATTGCATCTCCTGAAGGTCTCAATTTCCAAGGAACTCCTATTCTTAGAGTAGTTAGAGATCCTATTGTTCAGGATACAAGTAAGTTAATTCAGGTTACTGATCTGGTTGGTCTCAAGAAAACTGGATACTATGCTGGCAGACCATATTATGGTTCTGTATTCTATAAAGATGGAGTCAAATATGCTGGTTGGTATGAAACTCCTGGGGATCTTGTTCAAATTTATGATACATTGCAAGAAAGTATTGATGCACAAGTTACAACTAGACCTTCTGCTATCATACGTCAGGGTAGCGATATTCGTAGCAATGATTCCAGACTTAATATACCGGGAACTCCGGACAATCTGATCTAACATGGTTAAATAGTTAATAACTTTATTTTTTCACATGTCTGCAACCGCTAGAAATAGTACAGGATCATTAAATTCCAATACAAATGAATTAGCAAAGAAAAATTATGATGCCATTGAATATGGAAATCGTCATGGGAGAATCAAGTACGGTCACATTCATAAAGAAGGTGATGTAACTTCTGCCGTTCTGATTGAGGCAGCAGATGCAGAGCACTCTTTTTGTATGGATGCTGATGGATCTAGAAAAGGATGGACTAGCTCTATACAACCAGGACATTTTCAACTAGAATGTGGCAGTGCTTCTACTCAAGCTGAAGACAGTTTGGTCTTGAATGCAAAAAATGGTAATATAATTATAAATGCTACCAATGGTAACCTTAGATTTGAGGCTGACAATATTGAGTTTGTTTCAAGAGGTTCAGGAACTAATAGTGGAAACTTTAAAGTAACTGCCACAGAAAAAGTTCTCTTCCACTCAAAAGAATTTAGTGTAAATGCTACAAATTCTTTTAAAATTTTGAGTCCAAATAAAGGAGAGATTATAGCAAATACTGTACTAAAAATCTATTCATCTATCATTCGTGGAGTGACTGATGCTTCTAAAAATAAGGACTCAAAAGTTGGAACTAAAAGATATTGTTCACAACAAAATCAAGTATAAGGAGAATATTAAATGTCTTTAAATTTGGATGACGTAGTCATTGGTGGTCAGTTAAAGGTTGGTGTTGGAATATGTCCACCAATCAATGAGGGGGACAAAAGAATCAATGGGTCAATGCTTTGTGAAGGACCTATTGTTTTTGGTGGATCTACCGAGTTCTCTGAAAATGTAGCAACACTAATGGTTGGTAGAACAAAGAATGATGATTATCCAGATTGCAAACCCGCAGATAGATCATTACATGTAAGAGGAAACTCATATCTTGAAGGTGATGATGGAACTGATCAGACCCTTCTTATTGATTCTGGAACCCCCAATGCTATACAAATTAAAAGTGGTGGTGGAAAAGCAATCGATATTAATAGTGGCACGGCTTGGATAGATGACTCGGGAGAAGCATTCTTTAAAATAGGATCTTCAAACATGACTCTTTCGAGTAGATTTTCTATTGCAGATGCTCTTGGAAAGGCATTTGACATGCCACACCCAACCAAAGGAAAGGGTCATAGACTTTCTCACGCATGTATTGAGGGTCCAGAGATTGGTGTATATTATCGGGGTCGAGTTAGAAATGAGAAGGTGATCATGCTTCCTCCATACTGGAAGGGTCTGGTATATGAAGATAGTATTTCGGTACAACTTCAACCAATTGGAGCTCATCAAGATGTAATTGTGAAAAGATGGGATGACGAGAAAATATATCTACAGTCAAAGGGTGGTATGCCAATCGACTGTTTCTATCACATTTACGCAGAAAGGAAAGATGTAAATCCTCTTCATGTAGAATATGAAGGAGAGACTTGTTTTGATTATCCAGATCCAAATCACTTAAATAAAAATCCATATGATCCGGAGAGAGATCTTCTGGACCCACAGTATCGAGGACCACGTAACACAATCACCAAATAGGAGAAATTATGGCATTACATATTCAATTTGAGGACAGTGCTCAAGAGTATTTGCAAAAGCAACTTGAT
>VMHT01008787.1_pt1 | contig 11450 bp, 5 predicted proteins | sample 4693611 | NCBI WGS metagenome assembly VMHT01 (sample SAMN12280063, study PRJNA550983) | marine metagenome | isolation source: seawater sampled from same location over 5 years 0.02-0.2 micron viral filtrate | place: USA: collected off the coast of southern California halfway between the port... ... | reverse complement strand
CAGTAAAGTATATTGATAAAGCAAATAGAAAACTATGGAGAATTCCTCCAAGTTCTGGAAAAAAGGATGCATTTTTAAATAGTTATGGAATAATTCCGTTTAAACCAAAACTAAAACTGAAATCAAAATCTGCAGATGTACAATTCGTTGAGGAAATTCCCAACATTAAAGCTCTTTTCGATAGAGATGGTGATAATCTCTATATTAAAGTAATTGGAGACGGTAATGCCACTATTAATTTTTTAATGGATGTTGATGATAATCTTAGGACTTCCGGTTTAGCTGCTAGTGAAATAGTGGTTGATACTGATAACCAGCCTTTAAGTTTAAAAAGAAGTCTAGAAAACCGAAAAGTTGGAGGTAGAGGTGGAGATAGAACTTTTCTTACAGGTTTAGAACAAGAAAAGGTTAGGGGCAGTGGAGAATTTACTGGAGGAAAAAAATATCTTGTAAAGATACTGGGGGGAAGTTCTACTTCTGGGTTTAAAACCATCGATAAAACTGCAATAGGTATTGATGATGATATTGACAATGGTTTCGATGAGAATATTGGATTTAAAATTACAAGTATTAATCCAAAACCAATAAAGGTTCCTGTTGAAGTAAAAATCAAAGAACCTACTATTAATGATGCGGAAATTGAGTCTTCATCTGCAGAAGAGATTATTGCCTGGAAGCACATAGAGTTCCCTGTCACTGGAGATTATCAGATTGATGTTGCAGCTGCTGATGCTGTCAATTTGTATATTGGTAATAGTATAACGGATGGAGACAGGAGATCTAGAAATGGATTGTCTGATATTCGTGATGGTGGAGACGAGGTCATAATCAATAAAGATGGTTTTAATTCTGCAGGAAACTCCACTGGAATGACTCCTTATGTAAGAAGATTTGAAAAGGGATTTTATCGTATTCGAGCTGAGTTAATTCAATCTTCAAACAAATCCAATTCTAAAAAAAATCCAATGGGATTGGCAGTAAAAATAAAAATTATAAATCCACAAGAGAGAGTTGTTTCTGATGCTTCTTGGCAAGAGAATCCAATGGGATTTGCAGTAACTATTGATGCTCCAGATCCACCAATTCCATCAGAAGACAAACCGATACAAAAAGGTAGGTGTCAGGACAATCCACTCTGGACAACTAGATTTCCTGGTGCCGAAGAACAGTGGTATCCAGTATATGATTTTAAGAATCCTAGTCGTTGGTCTAAATTTATGAATAGATTTGCTTTATCACCATTTCCACCATTGTCAGAAAGGAATAGTGATAATGGTGGAGATCCTAGAACCAATACTTGGGTATTTGAAGCATCAGAAACTGGATACTATGGTCTTAAAGGTTCTGCTGATAATATTGGTAGAATTATAATTACTGATGATAAGACAAACAAATTAAAATCCATAGCACAAACTCCAAATTACGAACAGCAATCTGGAGATCCTTTTTATCTGGATTTGCCAGAAGAAGGTATTGGCACATTGTATAGTCATAGAGATAAAAATCCAAAAACTCATATATTCAAACTAGAAAAAGGAAAATATAAAATTAGTGTTGATGTCGAGAACTATGTCGGGACTATTAGAAAAAAAATTGAAAGGGTAATTTTTAACACTGCTGATTGGGTATCAGAACCAAAGAGAATTGATTTTGCAAATGTCAACTTTGAAAAATTTGGCCAAGGAACCAATAAAAATATGGAAATCAAATTTCTTTTCCAAGAATTGGGTGTCAAGAATGGTCATACATTTACGGTTAGAAATGTTGGAAATAGTGGTGAGATCGAAAAATTCAATAAAAAGGTTAAAATTAATACGGACTATAAGGTTACTGCCGTTGCTACGAGAAAAGTTAATGAACAACCAAAAATAAAGCAATCAAAACCAAAAACTTCTTTTGAGATTCCTGTCTCATATAATCTAGACAATCCTAGAAACTTTGGATTTAAGGTTCTTAATGGTGGGAAAGCAATTAGTTTTGATGATAATGCAACTCGCCTTACAAATTTTGGCAGAAATACCACACTAAGAGAAATAGAAGATTTTGATGTAAATGCAACTCTACAAATCGAATCTACATCGCCTGGTGTAACAGCAAAGTTTTCTGATGATGGTAAAAAAATTATTGTAAGGGGATCTGCTGGTGGAGACTTGTCTGTCAAATTTGAATGGGATGATAATCCGAATACTTCAGGTAAAGTATTTAAAACAATTGACATTGGCGGAACTATCTTCAGACAGAACGGTGACCGTGGCAAAGAAACCAAAAAAATAAAATTTGGGTCTGATAAAGGATCTTCTAGTGCAACAGAACAAAATCAATCCACATACTCAATTTCATATACTCCTCCAGGTATGAAGGGACGGGGTCTAAATGCATCAAACTACTTAGAAAATTCTAAAAAAATTGTCTTCTTAGATTCTAGTGGGGATGGTGATGATGATAATAGTATTGAGATTAAGAATGTTAGGGGAGACATTGGCGTAAGATTTTCTGATGATATGTCTCATATTATTGCAACTGGTCATGGTAAGGGATCTTTCGATGTTGTTGCAGAATGGGATGATAATCCAAGTCCATCCAGCAATGGAGAGGCTATGAGTCTTGTTGTTATTGATGGAGTAGAATTTGATCAGAATAGTAGAGAAGGTAAAAAAACTGAAACATTCAAAGTAAATCTTCCTGATAAATTTGACCCGGTAAAGTATAATGCTCTGGAACAAGGCGTTCTTAGAAAAGGTTTTGGAAAAACTGGAGGTAAAAGATCTAAAGATGGAGCGAAAGAAGGTGGATCATCACCTGGGAAGGTCATATTTGCTGATTATGTCAGTTCATCAAATGATGATAACGACATGCAAATACGAGCAGAGAAGGGTCGGTTTACTCCATCGAACCGTCGAGGATCAATTCAAACTTCCTCCGGAGATTTTAAAGGTCGGGGAACCTGGGATCTGACATATAGATTGGAAGTTTCAAAAACAGAAGAGGTGGAAATGAAAACTGAACTTGAGGGATATGAAGGGGTGGTCTATGAGGGGCCTAAACTAGCGACATATCAAACTGGAAAACTTGGACCTTTCTTGTCTCCATACTTTAAGGATGGTATTGATACTATTACCGGTACCAACACTTGGACCATGATTTGGAAAGATGTTGATTTTCCTGTAGACGGCAGATATACTTTGAAGGCTGAGGCAGATCATATTCTGACTGTCAAGGTTGGAGAAAAAGAAATTGAAAAAATTAAATCAGATCAGAACGTTGTTACAGTAAAGTTTACTGCACCAAAGGGGAAGAATGATATTCAACTCAAATTAAAGAATGAAAGAAAAACTGGAGTACCATTCAAAGAAAATCCTGTAATAGCCGCCGTACAAATATCAGGAAAAATTCCTACTGATACTGGATCTACTGAGTCTTGGAGACAGAATCCTGTAGGAATTTCTGCAGTTCTTATTCCTCCACCGTGTAAAAAAGTTATGAAAGGTATTGGGGTTGTATGTAATGTAAAAGTCATGGACCCTCCAATAATTAGTATTGGTAATACATTAACTGAACCACCAAGGGAAATACTGCAAGAAACAGGAACTCCTCCGCTAGAAGAACTAGGAGCATCAGGAATATCAACACTACCGTCAGGAGGTTATCCCGTAATACTTGAACTGGATAGGATAGAAATTGGAACCTCCGGAATTGGATATACTCCTGGAGATCCCGTGATTATGATTCTAGGAGATGTAGGAGATGGACGTGGTGATGATGGAGGATCAAGTATTACTTTAGACTCAAGTATCACAACTTCAACTAGTGGAGGTGTAACTAGTATTAAACTCAATCAAAAACCATATGGTATGACTGCTTACCCCAAAATTACAATTGTATCCCCCGAAGGTCTCAATTTCAAAGGAATTCCTATTCTTCGAGTGGTCAGAGATCCAATTGTTCAGGATACAAGTAAGTTAATTCAGGTTACTGATCTGGTTGGTCTTAAGAAAACTGGATATTACGATGGCAGACCATATTATGGTTCTGTATTCTATAAAGATGGAGTTAAATATGCTGGTTGGTATGAAACTCCTGGGGATCTTGTTCAGATTTATGATACGTTGCAAGAAAGTATTGATGCACAAGTTACAACTAGACCTTCTGCTATCATACGTCAGGGTAGCGATATTCGGAGTAATGATTCCAGACTTAATATACCAGGAACTCCAGACAATCTTATTTAACATGGTTAAATAGTTAATAACTTTAGTTTTTCACATGTCTGAAACCGCTAGAAATAGTCCCAGTGTATTAAATTCTGGTACAAATGAATTAGCAAAGAAAAATTATGATGCCATTGAATATGGGAATCGTCATGGAAGATTGAAGTATGGTCATATTCATAAAGAGGGCGATGTAACCTCTGCCATTCTACTTGAAGCAGCAGATGCAGAACACTCTTTTTGTATGGATGCTGATGGAACCAGAAAAGGATGGACCAGCTCTATACAACCAGGACATTTTCAACTAGAATGTGGCAGTACTTCTACTCAGGTTGAAGATAGTTTGGTCTTGAACGCAAAAAATGGTAATATAATCATAAATGCTGGCAATGGTAACCTTAGATTTGAGGCTGATAATATTGAGTTTGTTTCAAGAGGTTCTGGAACCAATAGTGGAAACTTTAAAGTAACTGCCACCGAAAAAGTTCTCTTCCATTCAAAAGAATTTAGTGTAAATGCTACAAATTCTTTTAAAATTATGAGTCCAAACAAAGGAGAGATTATAGCAAATACTGTACTGAAAATATATTCATCTATCATTCGTGGAGTGACTGATGCTTCTAAAAATAAGGATTCAAAAGTTGGAACTAAAAAATATTGTGCAGAACAAAATCAAGTATAGGATAGGAGTTTAACATGTCTTTAAATTTAGATGACTTAGTTATTGGGGGTCAGTTAAAGGTTGGTGTTGGAGTATGTCCACCAATCAATGAGGGGGACAAAAGAATCAACGGATCAATGCTCTGTGAAGGACCTGTTGTTCTTGGTGGATCTACTGAGTTCTCTGATAATGTGGCAACACTAATGGTTGGTAGGACAAAGAATGATGATTCTGATTGTACTCCTGCAGATCGTTCTGTATGGGTAAAAGGAAATTGTTATATTCAAGGTGATGAAGAACTTACTGGATCAACTCTGCATATTAATAGTCAATTGGCAACAGCCATCAATATTAATAATGTTACAACAATAGATAATCAAGGTGACGCTATTTTTGCAAAGGGAACCAGTGGGATGACTCTATCATCTAGATTTTCTCTTGCAGATGCTTTGGGAAAGGCATTTGACATGCCACACCCAACCAAAGGAAAAGGTCATCGACTTTCTCACGCATGTATTGAGGGTCCAGAGATCGGTGTATATTATCGAGGTCGAGTTAGAAATGAGAAAGTGATCATGCTTCCACCATACTGGAGGGGTTTGGTGTATGAAGATAGTATTTCGGTACAACTTCAACCAATTGGAGCTCATCAAGATGTAATTGTGAAGAGATGGGATGATGAAAAAATATATCTACAGTCAAAAGGTGGTATGCCAATCGATTGTTTTTATCATATTTACGCAGAAAGAAAGGATGTGAATCCTCTTCATGTAGAATATGAAGGAGAGACTTGTTTTGATTATCCAGATCCAAATCATTTAAATAAAAATCCATATGATCCAGAGAGAGATCTTTTGGACCCACAGTATCGAGGACCACGCAATACAATTACCAAATAGGAGAAATCATGGCATTACATATTCAATTTGACGACAGTGCTCAAGATTATTTGCAAAAGCAACTTGATCTCATGCAAAATATCCCAGCAGAAGCTGGTATTGAAGCTCCTCCAGGAGTTCATATACTTGGTGGAATTAACAGTAGTCTTGAACCAGGAACAAGACCAGTTAGAGTTTATTTTAGGGATAGTCCCATCACTGGCGGTTATAATTCTGGACATTTAATATTTGAAATAGATGGAATAGGAACTTTTAGTATGAATACCACACAAAATTCTGTTGAAAATCCAGTAGTGGTTTCATTTCAACCAGACTTGACACCTTAGTTCCGACCGACTATACTGAGACCGTAGTCAATCAAATTCAATGCAAGACGAGTACCTCACCAAGTGTGTTGTCGATGCTTCTCGACGAACCTTCTATCTTTATTCTGATGAGGGAGATACAAAAGAAGTTGAATGTGAAACAGTTGATCAGTTTATGGGGGTATTGAAATTCGTTCGAGACACTCTTGGAGATGAGTTGGTATATGCCCAACCCATTATAGAATGTCGTCAATCCCCTGGCTAAATTCAACTTTTAATTCCAAAAAAGTCGAAAAAAAATTTCCGGAAAATTTTTGAGCCATAGGGTTTTTTGGAATTTTCTTGCGAGTATGGCGGAATCGGTAGACGCACCAGACTTAAAATCTGTTGAGGATTATCCTCGTGGGAGTTCAAGTCTCCCTACTCGCACTGTCCTAAATAAATACGTAGGACACAAAACATCCCACAATGAAATACCGCATAGAAACGAGCTATGCTTGGTATAACCGGGAAACGATGTTAATATTGATATACTTCATTCAAGGTATCCCTTTTACTTTTGATGAACTCCCAGAAATTGCCAGGCAACATCCAGAAGTGCTTCAGATAGCAAAAGAAGAAAAAAGTTGGGAACCAGAAGAACTATATCGAGCATCAATGTATCTTATGATGGAGGAATGTCATCCAATGCTCTATGAACTAGACATTGAAAATCCTGAACTTCTTCCTCTTGATTGACAAATTCACAAAACTACTCTATACTTGGAGAGTAATCAAATTAATGCCCCTGTAGCTCAGTTGGTAGAGCGCGGCTTTTGTAAAGCCGATGTCGTTGGTTCAAGTCCGATCGGGGGCTTCCGTGTGAAGGAAGTGCTAAATCGCCCAAGAAATTGGGTGATTTTTTTATACTAAATAATCATTAACGGAACTATAAGCAAAATAAGATGGGTCTTTCCAGATTAAGTAACCTATTGAAGTCATCGCGTGGAACGATTTTATATGTAAATCCAAACGACGTTGATGCCACAGACAGCATTGAAAATCAGGGTAATGCACTAACAAGACCCTTCAAGACAATTCAACGTGCTCTGATTGAAGCAGCAAGATTCTCGTATCAGAGAGGACTGGATAATGATAGATTTGGAAAAACTACAGTTCTTGTATATCCTGGTGATCATATCATTGACAATCGTCCAGGATTTATTCCAGATGGTGCAAATAACTATAGACTTAGAAATGGATCAGTCTCAAATGATCTTCCACCATTTGACCTTTCTTCAAATTTTGACTTAACCACATTCAATAATGAGCTCTATAAGCTTAATAGTATTCATGGCGGGGTAATCATACCAAGAGGTACCTCTCTGGTTGGTATGGACTTCAGAAAGACGAAAATATACCCAAAGTATGTCCCTAATCCAGAGAATGATTCGATTGAAAGGTCTAGTATTTTCCGGGTAACTGGTGCTTGCTATATTTCTCAGTTTTCAATCTTTGATGGCAATCCAAATGGAACCGTTCATAAGGATTATACGACAAATTTATTTGTTCCAAACTTCTCCCACCACAAGTTAACCTGCTTTGAGTTTGCTGACGGAAAAAATGGTGTAGATATCAGCGATGATTTTTTAACATATTCCAGTGATCGCACAGATCTGGATATGTACTATGAGAAGGTTGGTCTCGTTTATGGGCAATCTTCAGGTCGTGCGATTGAACCTGATTACCCTTCAAGTGGTTTAGATATTCAACCCAAGATCGATGAGTTTCGTATCGTTGGATCTACCGGAGAGAGTATTGGCATCTCAAGTATTCGATCTGGTAATGGACTGAACCCGACCACAACAATCACCGTTACAACGACAAATGGTGCCGAAGGTTTAGATGTTGATACTCCATTCCGTGTCGAGGGAGTCACTGCAAGTGGTTATAATGGTCAGTTTGTTGTTACTGAAAAACTAGACGACAATAGTTTCCAGTATCAGGTTCAGAATGCTCCCAATAATCCACTTCCAGCTTCATCTGGTGCTAAATTGGCACTTCAGTCTGATACCGTAACCGGTGCATCTCCATATGTTTTCAATTGTTCAATGCGTTCTGTATATGGAATGTGTGGACTTCATGCAGATGGATCGAGGACAAATGGGTTCCGTTCAATGGTGGTATCTCAGTTCACTGGAATTTCTCTACAGAAAGATGATAGAGCATTTGTGGTCTTCAATACAGATTCTCCACCAACAGGAAACTATGATGATAGCTCAATTGCTGGTAATGAAACGATCAGCAATAATTCCAGAGCAAAATATAAACCAATATATAAAAACTATCATATTAAAGCTTCGAACAAATCTGTTATTCAAGCAGTTTCGATTTTTGCGATTGGATTTTCTGAACAGTTTGAAACTGAGTCTGGCGGAGAGATTTCTATCACAAACTCCAATTCAAACTTTGGTGCAAAAGCATTAACTTCTGACGGATTCCGGGATGAAGCATTTGGGCAAGATGATCATGGGTATATTACGCATGTCATCCCACCAAAAGAAGTTTCAATTCGGGAAAATTCAATTGAGTTTGCTGCAATCGATGTAAATAAAACAGTTGGTGTTGGATCAACTTCACAACTATTTTTATTTGAAAGCACAAATTCCGATGTTGCGCCAGAAAACGTAATCGAAGGGTATCGTATTGGTGCAAGAGAAAACGATCAACTAAAGATTCTTGTATCTTCTGGTGAAGAGTTGGTTGAATATCGTGCCAGGATCATAATGCCTGGATCTAACTCTAGTTCCGAAAAATCATTCAATGTTGATAGAAGTTTGGTCGGTATTAATAGTATTGGAAGATATAGTCAGAGCGGAGCTGATAATGTCATCACATTGAATGAACCACATACATTCATTAATGGTGAATCTGTTCGCGTCTATGGTGATACTGGTCAGATCCCTGATGGTTTGAGTTCAAATGCGGTTTATTATGTAATTACTGATAAGAATCCTTCGAGTGGATTGTCCACTACTACAAATATCAAACTTGCAAAAACCTTAAATGATGCTACAGACGGAAACAACCTGATTATTAATGAGAAGGGTGGGATGTTGAAGATTGTCAGTAAAGTTTCTGATAAAAACTCTGGTGATATTGGGCATCCAATTCAATTTGACTCTTCAAATGGCCAGTGGTATATAAACGTATCCTCTGCTTCAACTGAAAATAGTATCTATTCTACGATTGTTGGATTTGGTACAGATTATTTTGGACCAGCCACACCAAGAACTTTTGTAAGTCGTAAAAAAGATAGTCGGAACGCATTTGATACAGTCTATCGAATGAGATATGTGATTCCATCAAATGCAGGAGCAAATGCTAGACCACCTATTGATGGATTTATTATTCAAGAATCAAATACTTCAATCGGATCTACTACTACAGAGATACAGAAGTATTTTGGAAGTGGTTCTCTCAGCAGTTCAACTGAACAGAGAAACTATAGATTCATTTCAAATGTTGATTGGGACTCTAATAGAGCAACAATTGATACAGAACTTCCGCACCAACTTTCTGTTGGTTCTGAGGTTGAGTTGGTAAATGTTCGTAGCACATCAAACTCATCTGCTGAAACTGGATCTGGATTAAATAAGTGTTTCTCTGTTGTAGGAATCACAAATTCTAAACAGTTTACAGTTATTTTGCCAACGAACCCCGGAACATTCTTGAATGATACTTCTGCAAGAAATACAGAATTACCATACTTTAGAAGAAAGAAATATTCAAATACCTATTATGTCTATAGAATTGAGGAGTCTCAGAATTATGTTGCTGGTCAACAGGATGGTATCTATTACCTAACCCTAGTTAATGCATCAAATACTCCTACTGCTTCTCCATTTACTGGTGAAAGTTTCTCTCAACCAGTTACAAACCTTTTCCCACAAACAAATCGGGACACTCCTGTATCTGATCCAGATGAGACAAAATGCTTTGCTTCTTCCGATCTAATTGGAGAGGTTGTTGTTGATGATCCACAACATAGCATTACAAAAGAGACCACAAATAAAATGTTATGCGATTCTGATGTTGGATCTGCATTGGTTGATATTGTATCTTCTACTGGAATTTCTCATACCATCCATACTGACATAGATCATGGACTCAATCATATCACTAAATTAAGTATTGTTGATGGCGGATCTGCATACGGTTCTGGTTCTTCTGGAAGTCTTTATAATGCAAGATTGGTTGGATTTGGTGGATCTGTAACGGGAGATCATGCGACAGCAAAGATTAATTTTGATGCTACTGGTACTATCACATCACTTCGGATCATGGATGGTGGTAGTGCCTACGGAATAGGTAATACTATGACCGTTGTTGGTGTCACAACATTTGCTAACCATACTCCTGCAGTTGTTCGTGTAGATTCAATATACAATAACGTTGGAGATTCTGTTCGCGTCATTGGAGTTTCCTCTGAAAAATATTCTGGATACAATGATCTTTATCGCATTACTGGAGTTGAATCTGATACTTCCTTTGCTGTTGAGTCTGCAAATGAAATTTCAGGATTCTCTGCGACGGGTATCGGAGTTACCTTAACTAATAAGGCTCAAATGTATTTGACCGGAGAGTCAGTACTTGTCAATTCTTTTCTTTATGATTACGCCTCGGGTATTGCGACAATCACTTCAAATAGTAGTCATGGATTGAGTGTTGACCAAAAGATCCGTTTGTCTGGTTCGAACGAGGATTTATATAATGGCGACTTTGTTGTTACACAAGTTCTCGATAATTTATTGACCCCAACATATTCTTTCAGTGTTAATATTGGCATTTCAACGGAATCTCCAATTCAAACTGGAACGATGTATGCTTATCGTGAAGGCGTATCATCTAATAATGGTTTTGTAAGTGTTGATCATGAGAACATTAACGGGAGAATGATACCAACGTATGATGGTGTCACAACAACTCTTTCATCTTCGGTTACAAATGTCACTTCTGAGAATATTTCTCTTACAAATATCAGTGATCTTGGAATTGTTATTGGAGACTACTTACTTATTGGTGATGAGATCGTAAGAGTTAAGACGACAACTTCAGGAACAAATCCAATCACTGTGTTCCGTGGAGTATTGGGATCAGAGAGATCTTCTCATCAGGCAAACACTTTGGTCAGAAGAATTCGTGTAAATCCGATTGAATTGCGTAGACACTCTATCATTCGTGCATCTGGACATACTTTTGAATATGTTGGATTTGGTCCTGGTAATTATTCAACTGCACTTCCTGACAAGCAGGATAGAGCAATTTCTTCTAGTGAGGAACTCTTAGCTCAATCAACCAAGAAGAGTGGTGGGGTAAACTTCTACAGTGGAATGAA
>VMHT01176929.1_pt1 | contig 11452 bp, 17 predicted proteins | sample 4693611 | NCBI WGS metagenome assembly VMHT01 (sample SAMN12280063, study PRJNA550983) | marine metagenome | isolation source: seawater sampled from same location over 5 years 0.02-0.2 micron viral filtrate | place: USA: collected off the coast of southern California halfway between the port... ... | reverse complement strand
TTTTGGTGCTGGTTTCGGTTCTGGTTTCTTTTCTACTAATTTAATTTTCTTTTTCTTTTTTGGTGCTGGCTTGGGTTCTTCCTTTTTCGGTGCTGGTTTAGGTCCACCCCTTATCAAAAACTTATTTGCTAACTCATTACGTGATAATTCTTTCTTTTTTGGTTCTGGTTTCGGTTCTGGTTTCTTTTCTACTAATTTAATTTTCTTTTTCTTTTTCGGTGCTGGTTTGGGTGCTTCCTTTTTAGATTTTACTAGCATTTTAATGTGTTTAAATCTTTCTGGTGTTTTTAACATAAGTGCTACTAATTCTGCTTTCTTTAATTTACTATATCCCTTAATGTTTTGATTACTTATTTCTTTACGTAAAGTTGAAATGGGATGGGACATTAATATTTCCTTCATTTATACTAAATGAATAGAAAAAAATTAACTAGATAGATTTGTAGGGCAATGTAGACGTTCCATCATTTCTGGAACATACTTCGGCATTTTAGGCAAGTAAATCTCACATTCTGGAATTTGGTAGTTTTCTTCAAGAATATTTATAAGTTCAATCTGTGGTTGAATGTAATCCAAAAGACAGGATTTAAAAAAATTTTCGTCAAAATCGTCCTTCAAACAATCCCTTTTAAAAATTCTAGCGTAGTCTTTAATATCACTTCTCATCGTTTTGAGGACATTATCACGCATTTTTGTAAATCTTTCCAAGACCTCAGGTGCTGGTGAGTAAGTCATTATGAGCTACATAAATATTACCAATTGACTTTAAATAGGTTACCTGATACTATCAATTTGTCCTTGTAAGTCATTTATCTCACCTTCAAAGTGTCGTTCTAACTTACATATTTGGTGTTCTGTTGCTAATGTAAGTTCAACATTATTCATTTTTATTTCTTCAAATAAATTCTTTATTTGGTCTATGGTTCTTACCATTTTATTTAATCTTTGATGAACTTCATCAATATCTTGATTTCTTCTCATTGTATCCAATCTGGTCTGTAGTGGGTCTTTTGCTTTTTGTGCCCCTTGTATTGCTTCAAATTCCCAGGTATTATTAGTAAAGCGTTTTCCGCCTCCAATTAAAACTTTGTTTTCAAAATCAGGTAATTCAATGGTTTGTGTTGCGACTTCGGTCATTTTGTATTAGTATATTTTTTGAATTATTTTTATTTCAATTTATGAATAATTTTAACTTGTGTTAATATATAGATGTCTTACATAGCGGAACAGGATAGAGATGAATTAGACAGATTGGAAAGTGGATTTAGAGATGGTTATTCTTATGTTAAATCAATTAAGGGAACTCCATACCAAGCAAAGGAATTTTTAGCAACAGGTTTAGCTACGGCGAGTGAAGCGACCAGAGAAACAGGTTCAGGTTTAGCGTCAGGCGCTGCCCTCATTGCTATTACAAAAAGTAAAGCATTATTTAGAAAAGGAGTAAAAAGGGCGACAGGACAAACAGAAGAAGAAGCAGAAGCAGCAGACGAACCAATACAAATGGGTGAGATAGGTGAAATAGCAGACACAGAACCGGCAGGCGCAGTAGTAGCAAATCCAGCATTTGACGCAAGCGCAGCAGATACATTTGATTTAGCCACAGCAAGTGGAGCAGAAATATCAGCGAGAGCGGCCACTCTGGGTATAGACGAAGGGGACGCTCAGGCGATGATAGCCGCTGGCTTACGCCCTGCCCCGCCTGCCCCGTCAGCGTTAGGAGCAAGAGGACCAGGTAGTGCCGGTGGTGGCGACGCCACAGCAGCAGACGCAGGAAGAGCAGACGCACAAGCAGATGTTGATGATATATGGCGGCAACTTTTACCAGACGACCCAACACCCGCTCCAAGACCACCACCTATAAGAACCGGACCACGTGGCCCAGGTAGCACACGAGGGGCAGACACAGGGCAAGCAGAGCAAAATATAAACGATGCTGCTGCTGATGCCCCACCACCACGACCAAGTGCCGGTGGAGAAGCCGCGCCACAAAGAGCAAATCCAGACGTTCCAGACGACCCAGCAGCCGCTGGAGGGGACGACGCACTAGCAGAGCAGACCGAAGGCACTCTCTCTCGTGGATTACAAAGATTAAGAAATTTTGTTAAATGGGGCAAAGATGCCGAAGAAGGTGATGCCGAAACAGGGGCAGAAGAATCACCGGTAGGATTAGCAGGGGCAGCAGTTGTAGGTTTAGGTCTTATTTTCGCAGGTATAGAATTACACAGAAAAGAAAAAAAAATAGAAGCACGAGTAGACCACCAAAGGCAGTTAAAAGCAGCGCAACAGCAAGACCAATATGATACTCACGTATCTGTTGTAGCAACTCCAACTTCATTTTTCCAGCAACAAGGTGCCGGAACATAGTGGGGACACCCCACACCCCGCTTTTTTTTCGTGATTTTTCGTGCTTTTTTTAAAAGCACACATAAATTTAATTCATTATTTTTAAAGAAATTATAATAATTATATAAATTATAATGTCTTTAATTCAAAAAATCCCCGCCTTACAAGGCACTTTTGATTCAAGCACTAAAAAATTCGTTGACCTGACTTTACCAGGTGGTTATGGTAAAGTTGATTTAAAGTCGTCTTACATAAATGTGAATGTTGATACTTCTTTTCTTGGTGATACTGCCTCACAAGCAGTTAGTATTTTAGGGCAACAGGCAGGTGTAGTTCCAAGTGAAATTAGGGTAAAAACCTCTGCTTATGATAATACAGCGGGTGGTGCTTTAAATGCGAGGGCACAAGGTTTGACTGGTGCTATTCGTCCTTTTAGTATGTGTGCTTTAATTAGACACGCAGAACTTCGTTCCTCACGTCTTGGAGTTCTTGAAAGTTTGAGAAATGTGGACCAGTTGAGAAATATGATGGCGGTGTATTTAGAAAGTCCAGTAGCCCAAAATTCAAAAAAAGGTGTTGTAAGTGATGCCTCATTTAAAACAACCAGTCAGGTTTCAGCACAGACAGAACTTATCGGTTTTGGTGATAAATTATCAAGAAACAGAAAAGAAGGTTATGATTTGAGAATTAATCTTGCTGAATTATTTGATTATTGTAATAATGAATGTTATGATTCAAATAAATATGGTGATTTACACATTCACTTGGAAATGAATTTTCCAAAAATGGATGCTGCCGCATTAAATGTAAGAAATGAAGAATTTTGTAATACGAGAGTTCGTGGCGGAACACAAGTAGCAGGCAACAACCCTCATTTTCAAAAAGCATTAGATATTCGTGCCTTACCTACAAACGCCAACGGACAGAATGGTGGAAATGGTGCTGCCCCCAGAGATTTATTGGCGGCAAGTAATAATGTTTTTAGAACATTCGGTCAATTCCCAGACCTTCGTCAATCACCATACTACGTAGGTCAAGAATTATTTATTAAAGCAGTAGATAGTCAACCGGCAACTACCGAAGCACGTGTAGTTATTAGCAATATTGCTAGAGCAGAAACAGTAAATAATGGTGGAAACCACAATGCTGCTAATTCCAGTCCTATTAGTGATGCTCTTGATATAACAATTCAACCAGTTGGCGGAGCAACTCTCAATCAAGCTGCTAATACAAATATTACCGCGGTTCAGTTTGAATATATTACAGGTGCTGCTAATGTAGTGGGTTCAAGAGTGGTTGCCGGTAGAGACGGAGCACAACTCGCCAGTCGCACACAAGACATTCAATATAATAGAATTGAATTGGTTGCTGCTCTTAATAGTCAAGAACGAGAAATAAGTCCATACACTTACACGACTTATATGACCGAAGAGGACAATTATGCTGCTACTAGTGATTTTAGAAGAAACTATGATATTCCACCTATGACGAGGTGTATATATGTTATGTTTACACCACAGAATAGCGATAGTCGTGAACTATCACTGGTTAATGGTTTTTACCGCTTTGCTATTGATAATGAGGATGTTTTAGGAAGAGATATTAGTATTAATTCACCTCTCCACTTGGATTTATTGAACCAGTCATTTACTAACTCCGGACACAGAATTAGAAGTTTAGAAGGCAGAGTATTCTTCTCACGAACTCACAGGACAAACCCCAACCACAACACCAGCGCAACTGATTTAGAAGCAGCACAGGCCGGAGCACGCCCAGTTATTTTACTTGCTGTCCCTTGTGATATAGTTCCAAGAATTCAAAAATTAACTCTTGAACTTGGAGGTAGATTGGCGAACGGCACCAACGCTAATTTAGCAGGCAGACACGTGCTCTATTACGAGCAGATAAAGAGTGTTTAATTAAAAATATTAAATATATAGAATTATTCAAATAAAAATATTTTATCCATAACTATATATAATGAGTATATTGTATCACCACGTGCTCCCTGAAAATAATGCCCCAAACGGATTTGTTGAAAATAACCAAATATCATTTCTTTTAAATGGTGAAGGTAGAAAATTAGAAAAGAATTCAATTCGTCTTGATTTTGAATTAGAAGCATATTCAAATTTTTCAACTATTGGTGCCGCCACAAATGTAAGAGTTCAGTTAGGTAATGACGGAGTGACTGATTCAACTAAAATTGGTATTAATAATAAAATTGGATTACATTCGGTAATTGCTGATGTAGCTACCAGCACGCAGTCAGCAGGACTTTTAGAAAGTTTAGTAGATTACCCAAGAATGGTAAATGTTCTTGCCGCAGGACAAATGAGTGAAGAAAGTTATTACGACCAAAGAGCACAGGCAGAAGGACGTAATTCAACAAAAGACGCTGGTCGGTATGTTTTACAGATGGTTGCTCCAAATGCTGTATTAAGAGCAGGTGCCGCCCAAGCAGACGTACAAGGCGACGCCTATGCCCCATTCGGTCAAACTACTGTTACTTCAACAAATCCTGAAACTGCCCCAGCAGGCTACGATATAACGCCAGGTGCGAGTGGAAACAAATGCTCTAACCCTTCATTCAGTCTTAAAGTATTGAATTGTTTTAATCGTTGCTCCGGTGACGGGTATTCATTTGCGAAGAATGGTTATATTAGAATGGAAATAACACTCCAAAGAACCATACAAGCATTTGAAGGTGTAGATAATAACGGAAATTGCGGTTATGTTATTAAAAACCCAAGATTAAGGTATATTACCACACCAGATGACGGCAAACAAGGACCAATAATGATGAATACTGCTATAACTCTCAAAGAAAGTGTAAACTCACAGCAAGCAAATATTAATGCTAGAGTTCCACTTCAAAGATGTAGTGGTGTTGTGATGTCTTACATTAACCAAACACGTGAGGTAGATGCCGTAGCTGATAGCACAGCATTAGAACAATTCCCACAATTGGATAGAATTGAATACCTGTTCCAAGATAATAATATGAATTACCAGACTTACCCAGTTGAGGATAAAGACAATATGATTAAATTGGGTGTGAGTGCCCTAATGGAAAACGGACTTCACCAGTGCGACTTTAATAGAATAAAGGCAAATGATGGCGTTATTCACGGACTTAATTTCCAGCAATTTTTGGACCTTACCCGCCAGAAGTTCTCGGTTCAATTAAACTCATCTGCTACTAATCTTGGAGCAAGTCCAATAAACGTTCATTTAATGTTTTTAGGACTTCTTCAAATGTAGTGCTTTTAAAAAAAGCACGAAAAAAAAAGAGGTGTTTAACTATATATTTAGGGAAAAATCAAAAACATTTTTTTAAATATATAGTAAATGTTTGAAAACATAGAAAGAATGTTGAAAGAGTATGATTGGAAACCCAATAAACATTCAAAAACATCTAATATGAGAAAAGGACAATATTCAGTTAATGTTGGTAAGACATCGCATTGGATGAAACCAGGAAAACCTATTTTACCAAGCGTAGCTATGATTAAGAATAAAGCAGAAATATACAATGAATGTAAAAGATTATTTCCAGAACACGAATTTGATTGCGTAATGATAAATAAAAATTTTAAATGTCCGCCTCATTATGACGCTAATAATATAGGAGATTCAATTATATTTGGAGTAGGCGACTATAATGGCGGGGAATGCGTTATTGACGGCGTAGCTCATTGTATTTTATATTCACCAATTATTTTTAATGGAGCAGAGCAAGAGCATTATGTTAATGATTGGACGGGGGATAGATATTCAGTAGTTCTTTGTAAAACAAAGTTTAAGGCATATATGAAAGGTTGATTTAATCCGTCCATTTAAAAACATCTATAAAACCCATTCGTTTTTCAAAAATCCAAGACTTCTAAGAATACAAGGGTTTTTGACTTCTATTGTTTTTGACGACTTAAAACAACGGAAACGCAATAAATTGAAATGCTTTTTCCGGAGTTAGGGTATCAACAAACAACAACCAAAAAAGCAAAAAAAATGGGAAAGTATCGCAACCTCTCTTATATGAGGACAAACGTCTACCCTAACCCAAAAAAAATATGTAGAAAGTCTTGGACGCAACTTGATATTGATTGGTGGAACGTCTTTTATAAAATGATTTTTGGATAAATTAAATATTGAATTTGTAAGTAAGTAAGATTATATATATTTTTTATTTACTTACTCAACGATTTTTTTGAATTAACTACATCCCACGATTTTTTTCCAGACTGGTAAATCTTAACATCCTCGTTTGTAGTCATTTTTGTATGCTTTCCTTTAAGTCCTCGGCAAACGATGGAGTTTTTATCAAGTTCTTTCCATTCTTTTCGTCCTTTTTCCGTTCTTCCAGTCTTTTTACATTTTTTTTTATGAAGTCGGGCAAGCATTCGCTTACTTCCTTCGTTTTTGACGCTTATTGTGAAGTCGCAATGAAGGCACATATAATCGTAATCGTAACTCAGGTTCGGCATTTTTGTTGTTTACTTTTTGTGATTAAATCCGTTTCAACTTTTTGAAAATTCGTTGGTTTCCGGTTGCTTTGGTTGCTGGTTTTGTTCTTTACTTTTTATGATTAAAAGCATTTCAATTTTTTGAAAAATACTTAAAATTAATTCACGCCAAATAAAAAATATTAAATCTTTATTTAATTACTCAATCTTTATTGTCCCAAAAGAATGGTTTCTCCTTCAACCTCTTCCCAACCATCATCGTCATCATCCATCCTATATACACATCTATCCGTAGCTGGGTCATAATAACCTACCTCCACCGCTCCGCCGTCGCCGTAAAACAAATCATAATCATACAATGTTTTGTCCTGATTAATTAAATATCTTTTTCCACCCCATTCAAACGTTCTAACTTCTACGAACGTATAATTGTCGTCGTCATCGTCTGGTTTCAGTTTTTCTACTATGTCTTTCATAGCATCAACCCTTTCTTTACACCTGTCGCAGACCTCTATATAATCCTGCTCGGGAACAATTTCCTTATCAACCATTGTTTTAGTCCATTCGCAAGTTTCCATCATTACTTCAATGAATTTTTGTAAATATTTTTCAGCATTATCAATATCTTCGTTATAAGCATAAGTTGCTATCATAGCGTTATATTTCCAACTATACCAATCATTCATATCAGCATTTATCAAATCTTCCAAAAGTTCAGTGCTTAGGTCGGTGTCGGGGGTTGGGTATTTATTATAGAAATATTTTCTTTGTTTTGAGGCAGATAGTTTCTTACCACCACCCATTTTAATCATTTTATCAATCGCATATTCACGGACGAACGTGAAGAGTTGCTTGTCGGTCATTTTGGAAATTCGCTGGTTTCCGGTTGCTTTGGTTGGCGGTTTGGTTGATACGAATCTATGATTAAATTCGTTTCAACTTTTTGGAAATTCGTTGGTTTCCGGTTGCTTTGGTTTGCTGGTTTTGTTCTTTACTTTTTATGATTAAAAGCATTTCAATTTTTTGCCGTTTCACAATACATTAAATTTTGTATTTTTCAAAAAATTGATTTAGAGTATCTTTGGAAAGTATAGACATACCACAATGACTGACTGCCTCGCCTACGGAAAATACTCCGCCCGCATTAATCTCACTCTCCGCAGGAGTGATTTTCAAACCCTCACGGGTAGGAAATTCAAGAATGATGATACTTGGGAAGAATTCGCACAAGAAATAGAAGGAAAACTTTATGAATTGATTTGGGACGATATGGAAGAACACATTGATGACTGCTACCCCAGTAAAAAGGACAAGGACAGCATATTTATGGAAATGAAGTCAACTATTAATTGTGATGCTATAAAATCTCTGGTTGAAGAATTCAATAAAAGTAAAGAAGCAAAAAGCGTCAAGTGTTTTATTGAATTAAAAGAAAGTGAAGATGAATTGGAATTCTCGTATGCTGACTGGACTGATATACAAAAAGAAGTATATAATAGGTCAGCACTCGCCCAAGAAGGTATGGGAACTATTGAACTCTGTTAAATCTTCTTATATTTGTTCCATATCTTAATATCTACCTTTCTTGCCGGTCCATTCATAATTACGCTCGCAAGTCTCGCTAAACTCCAAGATTGACTTGTTTGGTTGGGTCTTGAACCCGACGAAAAATATGCCGCTCTACCTTTACTCATTATTTCATCAATACCCTTTTTTGTTATTATTTCTTTGGCTACTCTTGATAAATTGCTAATTTTAAAACCATACTTTTTTTCAAATCTCTCTACGTGAGAACTTCTTTTACTTTTAAAACTTTCAAGTTTAGGGCGTTTTGTTTTACTTAATAAAGATTTCTCTTGTTTTTTTTTATCTTCTTTACTTAATGACTTTGGAATATACCTTGACGGAACTTTACGTTCTTTTTTGGTTCCTTTACCGATTTTCACCTTATCTTCCTTATAGTCCATCGTTATATATTATCTATATAATATATAAATGTATCAAATAAAACCAGCACAACGACGGAGAGCGACGGCGATTGGCGTATCAATTAAACCTTCAAAAAATAAAGGCAAGAAGTTAGATGTATTCAAAAAAGATAAAAAAGTAGCCAGCATTGGGGCGTTAGGAATGGGAGATTTTGAAACATTTAAAAAAGAAAAAGGCACAGAGTTCGCTAACAAACGGCGGAAAGCATATAAAGTAAGGCATCAAAAAACAAGAGTAAAAGTTGGAACTCCATCTTACTACGCCGATAAAATATTATGGTAGTGGGGACACCCCACACCCCGTTTTGTGTTCTTTTTTAAAAGAACTAAATGATTTGTTCTATTTTTGATAATGGTTCCAGAGGTTTAATTCTTTTTCTTTTTGATAATATTCTATGTAATTTTTCTACATCTTTGTATTTTAATTCAAATTGATTTAACGTCATTCTATTAAGGTTTAAGTCAACTGGTTCCTCATTAAAAGAGCAGGTGCTTTTACAAGAAAACAGTTTCATACACGCTTTTAATAATCCCATAATATATAGTGTATGGATTATATTTTGAATAAAAACCTGCCCCCGTGCTTGGTTTATAAAATTGCTAAATTGATACATAATATGTATATGAAAGACCTATGCGAAGAAATTGAGAATAATATTGTATGGTGTATGTTAAGCGATGGAACGTATTCATTTTTAATAGGTAAAACAAGTAGCAATCCATTCTATCCTTTGATTCAATACATTAAAGTAAATAACGTTTTAACTCATTATTTTATACACGTATAATATATAGTAATGGACGAAAAACCTCTTGGATACAGACCGCAACCCAACGCGCAAGACTTGGTAAATCAAATGTTTAAAGTAGATAAAAAGAAAAAGAAAGAAAAATTAACTGAAAAGCAGATATTTAGTGGATTTAAGAAAACAAAGAAAAGTAAAAAGAAAAGGAAGAAGTAGCCCATACAACTAATTTAATTTTTGTGTAAAATAAAATCCAAAAATTAAATGAAAAATTTTAGTTCTTTTTTTCGTCCATTTTTCTTGCCTTGTTATGCGCCCGAGTAAAGGTCATACCCTCGCTCATAAATTTTACCATATTACGCATATGCTTACTACGCATTCCACCTTTATGAATTTTAGAATGTTCCCTTAATTTAGACTGGACTTTCGCTGGAAGGTCTTTCAACATTTAATATAATATTATATTATTTTTTCTTTGGTTTGAATGAAACCTTCTTTCCGCTCTTGGTCGTAAAAGATACCATTTTGCTTCCGCCGGATTTTCCGCCTTTTTTTTTTCCTCCTTTTTTCCCTGCCCGAACTTTCTTCATTTTACCCTTCATACTCATTCCTCCGTATTGCGACAGCATTATAATATAAATAAATAAAATAATTATTGAATTTCAGCAATAAATTCTTTAACTGCTTCAGCAACTTTTAATACTACTTTCCGTAGTTTTAATAATTTAACTTTTTGATTTTTAATAATTTCTTCTTGGTCTTCAACGAGCGCTTCTAATTCAGCAATTTCTTGGTAGCAATCATCTTCGTCTTGAATTTCAATAATATTAAGAGGCGGCTCCCAATCGGGGTCGTCTTCGCTATTTTCGCTGGTATAATCTAAATCATCCATTTTAAAGATTACCATTATTATTATTATAGATTATTTATTTAAGTTTTGGAAAGGTTGTTTTAATCCGTAGAAAAAAATAGAACCATAAAACCCATTCATTTTTCAAAAATCAAGAATTCCTAAATGTTAAGGGTTTTTGACTTTTATTGTTTTGGACGATTTAAAACGATGGTTGTTACTAAAATAACTTTTGTATCGCAATCGCAATAAATTGAAATGCTTTTTCAAGAGTTAGTGTATCAACAATGAGCGGAAAAAAAACGAACCTTCTTTCTCAACCAACGAAAATGACCGAAATCATCCATTTCGCAATTCCGTCTTACCGCCGAGCAGAAACGCTCAAAAACAAGACCATTCCAACTCTTCGTAATATTCCCGACGAATTCAAGACGATATTCGTTGCGGATGAAGAGGAAAGGAAAATCTATGAAAAAGAATTCCCGACAATCAAGGTTGTCGTAGGAGTTCTTGGGATTTCCCCGCAACGGAACTTTATAAAGTCTTACTATAATGTGCCGAACGAATACGTCGTTGTTATGGACGACGATATTGAGCGGTTTGAAAAATCAATGACTACCGAGGACGGAAAGCATAAGTTTGAGGAAATTCCAGCAACGACTGAATATTTCTTGAAAAAGTTTGAAAACGCCAAATCCGTCGGGGCAACGTTATGGGGCATTTATCCAGCAAGAAATGCTATGTTTATGGAGAGGCATAAGCAAGTCGCAACGACCTCGTTCTGCTTCGTCATCGGTTGTTGTTACGGATTCATAACTCAAGAAAAACCAATTCTTGTATCGCTTGAAAGCGCCGGAAAAGAGGATTACGAGCAATCGCTTCTTCATTTTCTTCAAGACGGAAAGCTACTACGATTTAATAAAGAAACAATAAAAACAAAGTTCTACGCCGAAGGCGGTTTAGGTAAGAAAGAACAAAGAAAGGCGATGAACGAAAAAGCAGCGACTTACCTTGCGACGAGGTATCCAGAGGCATTCAAGAAATATTACCGGAAAGACG
>VMHT01103081.1_pt1 | contig 11452 bp, 5 predicted proteins | sample 4693611 | NCBI WGS metagenome assembly VMHT01 (sample SAMN12280063, study PRJNA550983) | marine metagenome | isolation source: seawater sampled from same location over 5 years 0.02-0.2 micron viral filtrate | place: USA: collected off the coast of southern California halfway between the port... ... | reverse complement strand
GAATCCTTTATCTTTAACATCTCTTGCAGCTTTACGAGCTTTCATTTCAAACTCGCCACGTGTTATAAGTAACTTTTGGTTGTCTTGTTTAGCCTTACGACTCTCTGCCCATACACTCATAACTCCACCAAGTACAGTAGAGCCAAGCATAGTTATTATTTCAAATGGAAATCCCATACTAATAATTTTTACCAACAAAATAATTTATTTTGTCTTCTCTTTCTTTAGGGTCTCCAGACCAATGATAATCTGCCCAAGCATTTTCATGCGATAACTTACCTTTAACTAAATCTCCTACTGGCATATTGCCCATTGCTTTATCTGCGTAAAAAATAGCATCTTGCATATCTTCAGAAAGTGTTGAAAAGTCTGGATTTTTATTAGTCATTAATTGTAAATCTTTATCTGTTAGAGAAATATTATTATCCTTTTTAAATTTAATATATCTATTAACAGCAGTTTTTGCACCTTGTTGTCCGGGTTTATTTTTAGTAGATATTTCATATTGATACTTACCTCTTCCCGGTCCTCCTCCCATTTGTATTCTATCTGGAATCCTATCAGATTCAGCATTACTTACATAATCAGCATGTTGTTGTAAAACTTGTATTTCTTCATCAGTATAATTTCTATTGGGGTCTTTTTGTATAGCACTTAAAATAGTTTGAGCCATTCCACCATCATTAAAAGTTTCTCTTCCTTCTTCTTTATTCTCTGCATCCATTTCCATTAGTAACTTACCTGCTGCCGGTATAGTTATACCATACTTTTTAGATATGTCAATGATACGAGCATCGAAGATTACGTAGTTTTTACTTTTCTTTTTAGTTTTACTTCTACTAAACCCATCGTTATATTGTATTCCGGGTACACCTTTTTCTAATAAAACATCTTCTACAACAAAACCTTTTTCTTTACCAACTATTTGATTTATACCTAGTAAAAAATCTTCACCCTTCATATCATCTAATATTACTTTAGCATCAAACATCAACTGTTGTCTGTCTGAAAATTCATCTCTAGTCCACGCAGGATAATTACCAAACTTACCTACGAAAAATTCTAATTCATCATCTGATAATTTTTGAAGTGTTATAATAGCTGCATCTTGTACTTCAGCAGACTGTTTAGACATAGTCTTATCCCAATCAAAAAGTTTCTTAGGATTAGTTTTTATATTTACTTCATACATTTTACCGGGAAACATAGTAGGTTCTTTTAAACCTAAATTTATACTATCTCCTTTAGTTACTAAAGAATTAATTTTATTCATTAAAACTCTTGCTTTTTTTCTGTCTTCTTCTTGCATTGTTTTACCGGTAGGGTCTTTATGAATTATTTTATTATATTTTTGTAGTAATTCACCTTCTTGTTTAAGCAATTCTTCTACTTCTTTTTTCTTAGATAAAGTTTTCTTATAACCTTTAGCTATGTCTTCGGTCTCTGTAAAATATAAACCTTTTCCAAAAGCATTAACACCTTCTCCAGTTTTTAAAAATTCTGTATTAAATTCATCAAAATCTACAGGAGAACCATGATAAGCTTTGATACCTTTAGGTTTGCCTGTAAGTTTTTTTGAAACTTGTTTAGCAATTATTCCACCGATATTTAAACCTAACCTAGCCATCTGGTCAGAGTAAGGTTTACCTGTATTAGGGTCTACTCTATCAGCAGGATTTTCTTTAGTTTGTGGAACATCGTCTTTACCTTTTACTAAACCACCTGTGGAATAGTTTCTCGTGTAAGACCTTTCATATGTTCTAGTATACTTCCTATCCTTTGGTCTGTCTTTAATACCTAAAAGATAATTACCTTCTTTATCTATTTCTTTAGCTTTTTTTATAAGCTCATCATAAGGATTCTCTTCAAAGTACTCTCCAAAATAAGTGTCTACCATTCCGGCTGTGCCTATTAGTGGAGCTTTCCTAGCTAATGTTTCAGTTACTCCTCTTCTTCCTAGAAGCAATCCAAGAGTATCTGTCATGACTGGACCACCCAGACTAATACTAGAAACTGCAGGATTTTTAGTGTACTCTAAAGAGTCTGAAAAACGATAACCATAATCAAGAGGACCTAACAAACCTACACGTTGAAAAGCTTTTCTTATATCTTTTCCTTCTAGTCCTTCTTCAACTATTCTATCTTTATTTTCTTTATTAGACCTCCAGTAGTTTGTAGCTAAAGCCATGTTTACAGTCATTAAAGCAAATGCTCCCATCTTAGCACCATTTACTTTAGGGTTTACAATTGCAGACCTTATATAATTTTTCAATACTGTATTACTAAAAACAGCAGGGTATCTTAAAAACTGTGTAAGTATATCTACTTTAGGATTAGTCATGAATACTGGTATTCTAGCTCTATCTCTTCCTACAGGCATGATTACTTCATTTACAAATCTACCTGCTCCTTGTACCACAGACTTATAAAAATCATCAGCATACTTTATTTCTCCAGTAAGTACACCATCTTTTCTTTCAGCACCAAAAGTTGTCTTTGCTCCGTTGTTTAACCATCTAATACCATCTTCTACATCAATACCTAAATCGTATAGTTCACTTTTTAAAAGCTGAACATCTCTTATCTTACTAGTTGATTTTACTTTTGCACGTTTATCAGATATAGCCTGAGACATTAGTTTAGACTCATCAAATATATCTACCCCTTCTTTAGCAAGTTTATCAAGAGCTTCTAAGTTTTCTCTTATTAATCCTTTGCCTATATTGAAGGAAGCAAGTTGCACACTTTTTGTCCAAGGTGTTAGCATATTAAGCCTGAAGAATCCTCTACCTATTTTTTTAAGTGCCTCGTTCTGTAATCCTTCTCCAGTTAATCTGTTTGTAGATTCTGCAAATGCTTCGTCCATTGCCATAAAAACTTGTTGCATTTCTTTTTGAATGTCAGAGTCTTTCATCTTATGTTTTGCTCTGAGAAGTACAGGTATATCTTGAACAAATATTTTATGTCCTTCTGCTACTCCTTTAAGTGCATCTTTAGCAGGACCAGTCACTGAACCACCTGTTTTTGTAAGAGGTATTAGTGCTTCTGTTAATGATGAAACTGTTGCAAGTGGTAGATAAGCTACAGAGTTTGCAAGTTTTGTAGCATCATAAACACCCTGCATTAAACCACTATCAAAATAATCAACTTGTCCAGTTACAGATTTATATAATTTTATAATGCTTGTTCTATCTGATGAAGTAAGTCCTCTACCTTGCCCTCTAGCTTCCCTTAGTTCTTTATCCATAGGGTCTAGCCATCTTTGTTTAAACTGTTCTACGTTTGATTTACGAGTAAATTTTGGAAGCAAGAAACTTTTTTTATGTTGAATAGTATTAGCTGCATTCATATAATAATTAATAGCAGTATTAAAATCAGTAGTTAAGAATGCTTCAAACGCATTATCATCTAAGTCTTTAAAAGCCCTTGCTTGTGTTAGTAAAACAGAATGAGAAGAAAACAATTCGTTTCTTTTATTTAACATACCATCGACTAAGTTTGATGCTTCTGCTTCATCCTTTACAATTTTTTCATCTATTAACTTTTGTTGAAACGCTGGTCTGTTATCTTCAATAGCTTTTCTATTCCAACTTCTAGGAAAGTAATTAGCTAGTTTTCTTTCTTCTTGTATAAGACCTGCGTCAACAGCATCATCAAATACTTTATTAAAGAAAGCTTCTAAATCTTTAGCAACTTGTTGTACTTCAGCTCCATACTTCTCAGGTTTAGCACCTCTCATAATTCTTATTACAGCTAACTCGTCACTTTCTTTAAAAGCTCCTGTCTTTCTTAAAGGAGCAGTAGCTTCATCAAACAATCTGTGATAGTCTCCTCTAAGAATATCTAACTTTTCACCGTGTCCTAACTCTACTTTTTTTGTAGTTACTGAAGTAAATGTCCTATCAAAATCTTCCCTAAACGCATTACCTAGTAATCTAGTAGTTGGAGAAAACTTTGCTTTAGTATCTAATAAAGATGTTGCCGAGCCTATAGGAATAACACTACCTTTAGCTTTGTCTAAAATTTCTAAAGTTTTGTAAACTTTATCTCTTAAGCTTCCTTCTGTGGTTTTTAAATACTCATCATCAGAATAAAGCCTACTCATTTTACTATAATATAAATTAGCTTTTTGTATTCCACCGCCTACAAGACCACCTGTTAATACTCCTAAAGTAGTAGAACCAGCTAGTTCTGGAAGCGAATATAATTTTCTTATATCTGTATTTAATTCTGTAGTTTGTCTAAAATGATTATCAAGACCTAACCAAGCTCCAGCTTCTAATGCACCAACCGTGGCAGCTTTTTTTACAGCCTTCTTACCTTCTTCTTTTAAACTTCCTACTGCTGCTTGTGTAGGTCCTACAAAATTCTTAGCTACTTTTAAACCTTGAGTTCCTATAGCTGTTCTACTTGCTAAAGAAGTTCCTCCTGTAAAAGGAGCAGCCATTGCAGCTACAATAAAAGTAGGGTCAGTTGCTATATCAATACTTGCATCTTTTACTAACCCTGCAAATTGTTTAAGACTTCCTAAGTCAGCATTATCAAACTCACGTCTTAAATAAGCATAGTCTTGTTTTTCTTGCTCGTTAAAGTTTCCGCTTTCTATAGCTCTACTCATTCCAGATACTAGATTAAAATCTGAATCTCTTAAGTATTCAAACACATCATCAGACTCTCTGCCTATAGAACTTAAAAATCTTTCAGAGACTTCTAAAAAGTTTTCATCTTTTTCTAAATCGTCTAAAGTTTTTTTAGTTTCAATACCAAAAGAACTATATGAAGATGGATTATTAAAATAATTAATACTCATACGTAGCTAATATATCTATAATTTCATTATAAGTTTCTGGACTATCTTTTAATAAATTATTAAGTTTATAATTTAATTTTTGTATATTTGAGGTGTTTGTATCTAGACCATATTCGGATTTAAGTATTTCTGAAACACGTCTTGCTTTTGTATTTTGTATTTCTTTTTCTTCTTTTTCAGAAGGTCGAGTAAATAAATTTCTATTAATTTTTGTAGTTTTATCTTTTTCTATATTACGTAATTTAGAACTTATGATATTTTTTTGCTCGTTAAAAGTCTTTTTTTCTTTTCGCATTTCATTAAAATTTTCTTCCCTTATAATGCTCCTTTCTCTAGAATCTCCCATCATAAGAGAGCTAAAAGGAGTTTGTTCAGGTAAATTATCAATACGTTCCTGTATTCTTTGTTCTAGACTTACTTCTTTTTCTATTCCGTCAAGATTACTATTAATAGGAACATAAGCATCTAAGTCAAAATCTTTAAAATTAGAATTTATTCTTTGTTTAAATTCTTCTTTTTCATCTTCGCTATACTCAAGAGTTTTATTTTTTTCTACCGCTATATTTAAAACATCTCTTAAGTCAACTATTTCTTTTTCTCTTTTAACATCTTTCAATTCTTTTATCATACTAGGAATTTTATCTACTATTTCTTCTGTTAATTTTTCTCCGTCAGCTCCTAATATATCGATTAACAAATCTGCGTTTGTCATTCTTACATTTGTAGAATTTTTATTTTTATAATTATCCATTGTAAATCTTACAGCTAAGTCTTTTAATTCAACTTCAGTATAAGTTTTATCCCAATCAGGATTATTTTTCTTATAATAATTTTCAGTATAAGATACATTGTTTCCAAGTATACCTAACGTAGTTGTATCTGCTAAAAGTTCTTTATTAACTCTAGGGTTTAATTTATCTTTAATTCTATCGACATTCGATTGTATCTGTAATGAACTAGGTATATATTCTTTGTCAGTTGCATATACATCTTTATATTCAGTTAATAATAAATTTGCATCTGTTGCCCTATCTTCTCTTTTGTAAGCATCTACAAGCTGTCCTAATTTTTCGGGTCTTTCTTTTATAAAGTTATCTCTTTCTTCAGAAGTTTTAAATCCTTCAAAAAGTTTAATAAGACCTACTCCATTAGCAACTCTAACACCTCGCCTGTTTAAATAATCTTCAGGGTTTACTTCCTTGTTGAGTATTGCAGTATAAGCTTTACTATTAATTTGGTCTAAATTTAGATAAGGTTCTTCCTTAATTATATTATCTATAACTTCTTTAAAAAATAAAGGCTCAACATTTGTAAAAGCAGGTTGGTTACTTACTAATTTTGTTAAGTTAGGAATTACAGTTGTATAAATTTCTGGTAAGTTTTTTGGTTTAGGTGTAAATTGTAAAGGTTTATATACATGTTCTTCTACAATTTGATTTTCAATAGAATCTCTAAAAGTTGTTCTATTTTCTTTAGCCTTTTTTAAAGCAGCTTGTAAGTCTAATAACTCTACATTTTTAGTAACTAACTCTCCTTCTTCATTTCTTTTAGTTTTAAATATTCTATTCCATGCAGCTTTTATTAAACCTTTTTTAGTAGGGTCATCTTCTACTAGAGCTAATGCAGCTTTAAATTCATCCGTGGCTTTTTGATTAAACTGTTCAAAAGTTTTAGTAGTTACACGCTTATCAGCTTTTAAAGCTAACATTCTTTTTTCTAATTTTTCTCTTTCTTCATTATAAGAAGACTCTAGTAATTTTCTTAATTCTTCGGGTTCGTTATCTTTATTTCCAAATGTCACACCTGCTGCTACTGCTTCGTCTGTATTATCTATAATCTTAATAACTTCTTCATTTAAAAATGTTTCTGGATTAGCATTGTATCTTTTTAATAAAGCACGGTCATCTTCATAAGCTTCAAACTCTGATTTATTTTGACTAAAAATATCACTATATTTTTCTCTAACATCGTTAGCACCATCAATAATACTTTGCTTCTGTTGATTTTGTAAAGCTCCAAAACTTTCTTTTATAATACTTGCTAATATAGCTTTTTTAGCTTTATCTTTATCATCTTCTCTACGCCCAGCTAATAAAGAACCTGCAAGTTGACCGTAAGCAGACCCTCCAAAGTAATCTTCTTGTGCCATTATATTTCTCCTTTACTTAATAAACTTTTAATTTCTGGACCTTTTTCTTTTACTTGTGATAATATGCTTTCAGGAACTACATTACTATCAATTTTAGAAGGCTCTATGTTTTTAGTAGCCCCCTTTTTAATATCAGTTAGCACGTTTCTAAATTCATTTACTTTATTATCAAACTCTTCTTTATTATCTTCTTCATCAAACTCATCTAAATCATTACCTTCTATGTTGTATTGAATGTTAGCTTCTTCACCAATAGCCATGATAGTATACATAACTGGTTCAGCTAACATCATCATTACATCTGGAGTTATTTTACCTTCGTTAAACTTTGCATATAAAATAGCAGTACCTATATCAGCAACTGCTCCACCTTTAGCCAAAGCATCTACAATATTTTTCATAGCTTCAGGCTGCATTATAGAACCTACGATGTCATCTAAAGCTTCTCTAGGGTTTGAAAATTCTGGTGGAGTTTCCCAAGGATAAGGGTCTTCTGAATCTCTTGTCAAGCTTTGTCCCGGTATAGGTCCGCCTTTACTTGAAAGGTTTACAAGTTCATCTAATTTTTCTTGACTAAACTTAGCTTCTCCTCTTATCTTAGGACCTTTATCAGGTGCTATATCTTCTATATCAAATCCTGCATCTAATGCATCTATTACAAGTTGACCAGATGCGTCACTTAAACTATCTGAAATAATAGGTTTTACTTCTCTTGTATTTTTAGGCATTAAGCTACTCCAAAAGTTTGTTGTTTATATAAGTCTGCACCTGCTGCAAAACTAGGGTCTACATTTCCGTAAGACATTCTTGAATAAATGCTTGAAACATCAATACCTTGTTCTGACGCATAAACTCTTAAAGGGTCTAGCTGAGTTGCTCCTTCGGTTCTTAATGGAGCATCTCTACCAGTAGGGTCATCTCCCATTATTGCTTCTGTAGCATATCCTGTTAAAACTCCACTAGCTACGTTTGTTCCCACATTAGATACAAAACTACCTACCTTCTGACCAAATGTTTTAGGTTGAACTTTCGGAGTAGTTCCGGCAGGAGCAGGAACATTATTAACAGTTTGTCCTCTCAAAGCTGCACCACTAAAAGGTTTAGGAGCAGCAGCCGAAGTACCCGCACCTGCAGGACCAGCTTGAAAAGCAGTTGTATTAGGAGTTAATAAATTAGCACCTACTCTAGCAGTACTTCCTATTGCTCCACCTACTGCACCAAAAGGTGCTGCAACAGTTTTAGCAGCAAAGTTTCCTGCCTGTGTTAAAAGTTTAGGAAGTCCACTTTTAGCAGCTCCAACCCCAAAAGCTTTACCTCCTAAAATATTTTGGCTTGTAGTCATCATCCAGCTTCCAACTTGAGAAGAAGCTAAAGCACCTGTCCCACCAAAAGCAGTAAGAGCTGCACCTCCCGTAACTACAACTGCAGCAGCAATTGCTAAAGCTTTAAGAATTTTACTACTTCCTATTTTCTTACCTATTTTCTTTACAGTTTTTACAGTTTTTTTAACTACTTTTTTTACAAAGCCTGTAACTTTTTTAAATGCTTTTTTTAATTTTTTAAATAATCCCATAGTAATTCCTAATTAAGTTATGTCTCCTATTATTGCACCTATTAAAGATTCTATGCTTGAAACACTTGAACCATATTTTTTAGGGTCTGAAGCTAGTGCAGTATTTACAAGTTGTGCAATTCTATTTTTATCGTTTTCACTGTTTCTAAAATCATAATCAGCTTGGTCTCTTAACTCTTGCCATAAAAATGATTGAGCAGTTTGAGACATTGCAAAAGAGTTCTGAGCATTTTGTGCATTGATTTGATTTTGCATTGCAGTGTTTGCAGTATTAACATTCCTTCTCCATTGAGTATTAGACTGTTCTACTACTGCTTTGTTCTGTGCGTTCCATTGATTCCTTGCAAAGTCTTGGTTAGCGTTAAACTGGTCTACTTGAGTTTCAAGTTGAGTGTTAAACTTTTCAACGTCAGCAGCTCTACCAGCGTCTCTAGCTGCAGCAGCATTAGTTTGTGAGTCATTAAACTGTGACATTGCATTAGTTTGAGCTACGTTAGACTGTTCAATCTGTGCAGCCATACTAGCCATAAACTGATTAGTTTGATTTTCACTAGTAGCATTAAACTGTTTAGAAGCATTAGTAGCTGCTTGGTCAGATAACAATCTTTGTTGGTCTTGTTGACTTCTCATCATATTAGCTTGTTGCTCATTGTTCATGTTAGCCATGTCCATAGCTAAGAAGTTTTGTGCATTTTGTACAGCTAGTCTTTCTCTTGTAGATAAGTTTGCTAAGTCCATTGAAGCCATAGCTGTAGCATTTTGCATAATAGCTTGTTGCTCTGCATTCATATCTGTAAGAGCTACAGTTTGCATAAACTTACTATTAGCTAATTCTGTTTGTTGAGCAGCATTAAACTTTGTCAAGTCCATGTTAGCTTTAGTAGTAGCATTCTGTATAGCTGATTGCTGGTCTACGTTAAGCTGTGCTAATCCCATTTGACTAGCTATCTGTGCTTGTAGCTGATTAGTTTGCATAGTCTTATTAAGATTTGCAAGTTCTGTCTTTTCAGCGTTACTCATTCTTTCACTTTCTGCTAAGTTACGAGAAGATAAATTAGCTAACCTCATCTGTTGGTCATTAGAAAGATTTGCAAGTTCCATTTGTTGTTTGAATCCAGCATTCTTAGATAAGAAATCTGCAGCAACTTGCATCTCTGCTATCTTTTCTTGATTCTCTGCAGATTGATTAGCACCTTCAACATTAGCTTCTATTTGAAGCTCTGCCATATTTAACTGTTGTTCATTACCAAGATTCTGCATAGCCATTTGTTGTTCATTCTGTGAACGAATAACAGCAGCTTGTTGTTGGTTTTGTAAGTTCTGTGTTCTTGTTTGTTGTTGCATTTGTGCAGAAGTCATTACAGCATCTTGTGTAAATTGACTTTGCATAGTCTTCATCTGTTGAGACATTTGTGCAGTTTGACTTGCAGCACCTTGACGGTTTGCTAAGTTTTGTAATCTTAGTTGTTGTTCTTGATTAGCTTGTTGTAAGTTTGCTTGTTGCTCGTTACTTAAGTTTTGTGCTGCTCTAGTTTGTAAAGCTTGTGCATTACTTTGAGCCATTGGCATAGCTGATTGAATAATAGCATTGAATAAAGAATCTCTACCAACAGTAGAAACACTTAAACCTCTTTGAGCCATATTAGCATTGATAGCATCTACAGCAGGTCTAGCCCATGCAGGTACTGTTCCATCTTCCATACCACCTAATAAACTTTCCATTTGTGAAGATACTAAAGCTTCTGTAGGTAGTGCAGCAATAGCAGCATTAACTTCTACAGGATTCTCATCTACTTGAGCAATCATAACTGCTGGGTCTTCTACAATAGAAGCAGCAATATCAGGAGGTAAATTACCTACCTGTGCTATCATATTAGCTGCAGTACTTTGAGCTGCTTTACCTTTAACTGCTCTTTGTTTAGCTGCTGTATAACCAACAGTATCTACTATCTTTGCAGCTTGTCCATCTGTTGCAGGAGTACCAGTAAGAACTTCTCTTTCTTGTTTTTCAGCATCTGGAGTAGCAGCAACAGTTACATCTTCACCTTCTACTTCATCAACTAAATAAGTTCCTGTTAAAACATCATCAACAGTTTTAGCTTTTGCAGCTTCTGCTTTAACAGTATCAACAGTTGCATACTTAACACCTGCTGTAATTGTTCCGGGAGCTACATCTTCTATTTCTTTAGCTTGTCTTTCTTTTGCAGCTTTAACTTCTACATCTTTATCAGCTACAGTAGCTACGTCTGTTATCTTACCAGCTTTTATATCTTGACCTACTGTTTCATCAGCTTGTGCAGCTTGTGAAGTTGCTACAGCTTCTGGAGCTTGGTCTTTAGCTGCTATATCAGTTCTAGCTTTAGTTACATCGTCCATAGTTGTAACTTGTTGTTCTCTTAAAACAATAGGATTTCCTTGGTCATCTAAAACTAACTGTCCTTGTGCATCTCTTTGATAACCTACTTGTTCAGCATCAGGTATTTTTGCAGACTCTGGAACTTCGCCTTTTGCAGCAGCTTCTGCAGAATCTCTAGCAGTTTGTTGTCTTGCAGTTTTTGCAGCTTCTTCAGCAGCTTTTTTTTCTGCTGCAATTCTTTCTTCTTCAGCTTTTTTAGCAGCAGCTTCTGCAGCTTTTTTTGCAGCATCTTCTCTAGCTTTTCTTTGTGCTTCGCTTTCACCTGCTCCCGGTCCGCCTTGACCCCCACCTACGCCACCGTAAGATATAGGCTTACCGTCTTTATATTTTTCTCCACCATCATAAATATTAAAATTATTAACTCCACCTTCAACATATTTAACTCTACCACCTTTAGAATAGTCTACTCTACCACCGGTAGTATACTTTTGTTTATACTTTTTTAATTTATTATTATTTTCTTTATCCATTTATAAATACCTTTATGTATATTTTACTTGACTT
>VMHT01169231.1_pt1 | contig 11454 bp, 18 predicted proteins | sample 4693611 | NCBI WGS metagenome assembly VMHT01 (sample SAMN12280063, study PRJNA550983) | marine metagenome | isolation source: seawater sampled from same location over 5 years 0.02-0.2 micron viral filtrate | place: USA: collected off the coast of southern California halfway between the port... ... | reverse complement strand
TAACGATTTGACTTAAGGAAAGCCCTATGCTATTGTATAGGCACAATGTAAATGGCTCTAGCAAAAAGGAGATAGCCAAATGTTTATGAAAGTAAAACTTACGAATACCCTCAACGCAATCGCTGGACTTAAGCCTACGATTGATCGCATCAATGAGCGTGACTTCAACAAGAAGGGCAAGTATTATGTCGGCCCATCTGCCAGTGGTAAATTCTTGCAGGTCAATGACGGTTTGCATATCCGCTATTATGGCAACCCATTCTGGAATCTGTATCGGATTGTTTCCAAGAATGGTAGTGATTTTGTAGTGCATGAGGCACGGCGTTAGGTTTTCTTATCCGTAGAAAAGCGAGTCGTCCCAACTTGGGACACATGGAGATGCTAATGTAGCGAAAGAGTAACGTCACAAAAAGTGCAAGTAGGTTCGCCCCATACGAATTGAAAGCTATGACGCAACAGGGTGGTATGGGGACACACTAGCTAAAAGTCTGGACTAGTGTGATGGCAGTGAGGCGACCACGTTAAAAGCCCAGCACTCTTTTTAACTTCTTACCTATGAGGTATGCTATGATTATCTATGACCTATCCAAAGTTCCTGCTGACGTTGTTGCACAGATACACGCCAGCCCCAAGTACACTAAGTGGTTCAGTGAGTTCCCGACAAAGCTATTGGGTGTTAGTGCTGATGCTAAGACTGTCAAGGGTGAGCAGTATGGTGTTCTTACAGCTATATTGTATTTATCGCCAGCATCGTCTAGCGGTGTCAATATGTGTTCTATGGCAAAGATAGCATCGTGCATTGATGCCTGTCTAAACACAGCAGGGCGTGGTGCTATGTCGTCTGTACAGATGTCGCGTCTACGCAAGACATTGTTTATGCTACAGTATTGGGATGACTTCAAAGCTATGCTTATGCGTGAGGTTACTAAACACGCCAAGTATTGTCGCAATCGTGGCTACAAGTGTGCTATACGTCTTAATGGTACAAGTGACGTGCGCTGGGAACTCAAGATTTGGGAAGAGATGGTTTACTTCTACAACCAGTGGGACGTGCATTGGTACGACTACACCAAGATTGCCAATCGCATTATCCCTGACCCTGTTGTGTATGACCTGACGTTTAGCTTCAGTGGTGTGCAGGATTATCAGCGTTATGCTGACACTGCAATTGCTATGGGTATGCGTATAGCTGTAGTGTTCCGCTATCGTGCAGAGATACCCAAGACTTTTATGGGTATGGATGTTGTTGATGGTGACGACAGCGACTTGCGCTTTCTTGAGCCACAGGGTGTAGTGTCTGCATTGTATGCCAAGGGCAAGGCAGTGCATGACCACAGTGGATTTGTGATTGACACATTCAAAGGTGTGGCAAGAAGTGGATCAAAGTTAATTGCCTAACTAAACGTCCCAAGTTGGGACACATAGGAGAATATAAGATGGAAAACAAGGTTGTACGTAGGTTAGGAAAAGTTCGCGTCTATTGGAATCTGCACAAGAAATGTTTTTCTGTGCAATCGTGTAGGACAGGACGTGTGGTAGGTCATGCTAAAAATGTAAACATTGCAGACGCTAAGTTTGTGGTGCGTAAAGCAGGACAGGCCAAGGTGCGGCAAGAAGGCAAGAAGAATGTACACGCTTTCGTTGTTGGTTATGTGAGTGACAAGAATGGCTGGGCTGAATATCCAGAGGCACAGCGTGTCACTTACAATCCTTATGTGAATAACACATTTGTATTTGCTAACACACAGGAGCCTGTGCTAGAGTCTAGCGTAGCTACCTTGGGTATATGGCAAGGCAAGCCTAGTATGTGGGCATGAGGAGTGAGACATGAGAAAGAGAGTAGACCCTGTTGCCAGAACAATGGCATTTAATCGTAGACAAACCTCAACACGTGTGGTACAAGACAAGCGTAAGAGTGATAAAGACAAACAAGCAAAAGAGGAGATTAGAGATGCACGGCACGGCAAATATGATAAAGACCAAGGCTAGGCGACAGCCTAAAGATAAGCGGCAGAAGGTGCGTGTGCATCGTTATGTCCGTAAAGCCCAGCGTAATGTAAAGAAGTATTTACAAACAGTAGGAGCAAAGTAGTGTCTAACTTGTACAACATAATCATGGACAGTCGGTACAATCCACTGCGCCATATACCTGACAACAACACACGGCATCTTGTGATGCAGATGTTGGCGTGGATGTGGTGTATCATCTTCAGTATGTGGATGGGCAGCATCGTGGTGTTTGGCATCAGTGCCATAGCCCATGCCTTGCTGATTGCTGGCGTGTTCATCACGGCAGGTGTATTTGAAACAGCCAAGCGTAAGCCACAGTATTTTGGTGGGCTGGGTAGAGGCAACGGGGGGGAGCATGAATAGATACTGGCACAAAGCAAGACACTATTACCTCACGCATGATGGCATTGAGATGTTCTTGTTTGCGTGTATATGGGCCAGCATAGGCTGGATGTTGTATCACTTTATAATCGGATTGATAGGGAGGTTTACGTGAATAAGAAAACATATTCAATACTTGTAATGGGTACAGTGGAACGCACAGTGGAACGCAGGGTAATTGTATCAGGTGGGTCACTAGCAGAGGCAGAGGCAAATGCCTATTCGGAGTGGACAAACCTAACAGGTGGACACATTGGCACTGCTGAATGTATAGAGGCATGGGAAATAGATCAAGACTTGATTGATTCATACAAGGGAGGATGATAATGTATTACGACAAAGTGACAGGCAAGGATGATGAGATAAAGAAGAACCTTAGAGCATATGCTGGTTCACTAGAACATTGGGCCGACTGGTTCAGATACAGTGACGAGGACTATGCTAGTGAACTTGCCTATCTACTAGAAGATAAGGCACACGATATCAGGATGTACATTTTAAAAAAGGAGTTTAGCCATGGACAGACAAGCATATAAACAACACATTCTTGCCTTGATTGAAGAGGTGAGACAACTAGAAGCACAGATGCAACCTACCGACACAGGACACATTGCAACCACAATCAATGTTCTCATGCGTAGGATTAAGGAACTATTAACCAAACTTGTAGAGGAGAAGTAAAATGGCAGTTAAGTCAATTAAAGCAAGTGACCGTAGGAAACTACTGGATTTACACAATGATCTGCAATACATCATTCAGCACCTAGATGACTGTCGTGACTATGACGGGGCTTGTCAACGTAAACTGGACGATGCTGTATACACATTGCACAGTATGTTTAAGTTTTCACCAAAACTGGATGAAGAGGGAAAAAGACTGTATTACGCAGGTTGGGTGTTTGCAGAGGATGTAAAAGATGATTGAAGCAGCACTTGTTTGCCTAGCACTCAATGTGTACCATGAGGCCCGTGACCAGCCCTTTATTGGGCAGGTTGCGGTAGCCCAAGTGGTTATGAACAGAGTGCGTGATGACAGGTATCCCGACACACCATGTGACGTGGTGATGCAGGGTCCAACCTACACATGGGCTGAACATTATCCTGTGCGTCATCGTTGCCAGTTTAGCTGGTACTGTGACGGTAAATCAGATAACACTCCAGATCAGGGAGCCTATGACAAGGCTCTTATGATTGCTCACGGTGTATACTACGGCAACCTAGATGACTTTGTGGAGGGTGCTACACACTACCACGCTATCTATGTATTACCTGAGTGGGCAGAAAGTAAGACTCGTATTGTACAAATAGCAGAACATATCTTTTATAGGTGGGATTAAGACTTGACATAAGCTATGTCTTGTTATATAACACAGTATCACTTGCCCTTATGGGCGTTAACCGTCCCAAGTTGGGACACTGAGAGGAGAATAAAAAATGCCTTTAGATTTTACAGCAGAAGAGATCGTTCCTGATCACATTAACTTTCCAGTTATCCATGAGCCTACTAAGTTTGATAAGTCCAAGTATGTCGTAAATGGCAACACGGGTGAATATCTTGGCATCGTGGGTACAGGTTTCCCTAAAAAATCACACGGTGAATACTTCACTGAAGTGCATAACGGTATATCTGATCACTTTGGGATGGAGTTTTGTAACAACATGAACATTAAGTACAAGACTGCCCATAACAATGCTTGGGTTATGATGGACATGGTTATGCCTGATGTACTACGCAAGATTAAGTCGGACAAGCACACAACAACAATTGCACCACGTTTGATTGCTTTGCATGGCCTTAACGGTACGTGTTCCAATCAGGTGTACTTTGGTTCTATTGATTTCTTCTGCACAAACGGGATGATCACTGGTGACTTTGATCAGGTTAAGCGGAAGAACTCATCTAACTTTATCTTGGAACGGTTTATCAGAGAACTAAAAGATACAGTTTCTGATTTCAATGAGTCAGCAAATAAGTATCAGAAGTGGGCAGAGAAAAAGCTAATGGCTTCTGCAGTCAAGGATATGCTTGAGAGCATCATGGCAAATCGTAAGTCTGAAAAAATGTTTAGCTTGTATAACCAAGAAGCGGCTACTCGTGGTCAGAATGTGTGGGCTTTGTACTCTGCATTTACTAACTTTTCTAGCCATGAGGGGGAGAACAACGGCTTCTCTTTGAGAAATACTGGCAATGACACACAGGCAAAGAGCATGTGGGATCGTGAGCAAGAAGTGGCAAAGTGGACTAGCACACCACAGTTCCGTCAACTGATAGCGGCATAACCTAGTGAGTATGGTCTGAGCAAGATGAAAGCTAGGTGACGGGGGTGGTGGTAAGACCTACTGTAGTAGGACAAACTGCCACCCCCTCCACAACGGAAGGAATAAAAATGCGTTACAAACTACAGAACGTGGTAGATGATTACTATAATTCTTATGATTTCAATGTTTTAGTTGAAGGAACTAAGAAAGAGTATCAATATCACATTGGCGTAATGTTAGACACTGTAGTTGAGGGCAAAGCTATTCGGGAAAGGTACTGTGACAAAGTGTCATCCCGAATGGCGAAGCTGTCATACAACCAGTGGTGTGAGAGGGGCATTCATTTTGCTAATCATGTCTTGTCTGCCTCTCGCATACTATTTAATCATGGTCTGCACATGGAAATGTTACTTATAAACCCATTTATATCGGTCAAGAAACGCTCTGTGAGCGTCCGTAGCACTGTCTGGAGTAGGGAGCAGGTACAATCCTTCCTAGACACGGCCTATGGCGATTTTAGCACCCGTAACGTGGGTATTATTGCACAGATGGCATATGAATGGTGTCAGAGGCTTGGGGATATGCGTATGTTGACATGGGATAGCTTAGATTTAGATGCTTGCAGAGTACATATTAGGCAGTCTAAGCGTAAGGCAGAGGTATTTTTGCCAATTGAGCAAGAACTAAATGAGATGTTGATTGAGCAGAAACAAGACTTTGGTTTTCAAGAGTATGTTGCACCTATGACAGAGCCTATTAGGGGTGTATATCACCCTTATACAATATACAGGCTACCTAAAGTAGCACGTAGGGTAATGAGGGATGCAGGACTACCTGAATCACTACGGCTATCTGATCTTAGGCGTACAGGCACTACTGAAATGGTTGAGGCTGGGGTATCTATGGGCAATATTATGTCGGTTACAGGACATGCTAACCCACAGTCAGTTAAGCCCTACATGAAAAATACTTTTGCTAGTGCAGATTTAGCCTTGACGACTCGTAAAAAACATGATATTTAAACATCGTGATTGCCAAACGGACCTATATATAATACATATATATGAGGAGAATAGTAATGAATATTAAAGGTTATGTAGAAGATTTAGATATACCTGTTGGTGAATCTCGTAGGATTAATTGTCCTGTTTGTAGTTCATATAAAACATTTACTGCTACAAATAATATGGGTAAGCTACTGTGGAATTGTTACAAGGCTTCTTGTAGTGTGAGTGGTAATACTCGTGCTAAAGTTACTGCTGATGATTTACGTAAGATGTATGGTGATCAGGAAGTGTCCCAAGTTGGGACATTTGAAATGCCAGAGTATGTAGTCAATCGTAGTGGTGGTTTGTACATGAACAGGTGGTGTGCCAAGTGGGGCATTGATGGTGAAGCATTAGGTCTGATGTATGATGTAAGGGAAGACAGGGTTGTGTTTCCTGTTGTACATGAAGGCTTGGCTGTGGATGCTACAGGTCGTGCGCTAGGTAAAAGATTACCTAAATGGAAAAGATATGGAAATAGTGGCTTGCCATATGTATCTGGTTGTGGTAAAGTCGCAGTTGTTGTTGAGGACTGTGTTAGTGCAGCCGTTGTTGGTGAGTACGGTTCTTTTGTCGGGGTTGCGATATTAGGCACGTCTTTGTCTGAATCGCATAAAAGGTATCTGGCACAGTTCTCAACAGCCGTTATGGCATTAGACCCCGATGCTCTACCAAAAACGCTACAGTTCAAAAAAGAGTTGAGTGGATACGTGAATGACGTTAAGGTGCTACGCCTTAATGATGATATTAAATACCGAAACCCCGATGACATGGAACGGCTTCTTGCCTTCCAAGATATATAGGAGAAAACCAAATGGAGTTATCAATACTAAGAAGTTTAATGGACAAGGAGTTCTACGACAATCATCGTGGAGCCAAGTGTCCTGATCGTCTGTTTGGTACAGACAACCGTAAGATCAAGAAAGCCATTGATAATGCAATGGACAAGTACGGTCGGTCTGTCGTGCCACAGGAGATTGAGGCATTGTTCCTATCCGACAACCCCACTATGACTACTGCACAGAAGCAATCATTTCAGCATCTGTTTAGTCAGATAAAGAAAGAGCATCCACTTGGCAGTGACGTGGCACAGGAAGTATTATCTAAACTGTTTCAGTCAGTGGTGGGTACAGACATTGCAGAGTTAGGGTTTGAATATGTAAATGACTCACAGGCTAGTCTAGAGTCATTGCGTAAACTACTTGAGCAATACAATGATAACTTTTTACCTGACTTAAATGTGGAGTGGGATGACATGGACATTGACACATTACTTGCTAAGAATGATCTTGAGGCACGTTGGACATTTAACATACCAACACTAGGTCGTCAGGTTGAGGGCATCAACGCTGGTCACTTGATTGAGATTGGCGCACGTCCTAACACTGGCAAGACATCATTTCATGCCAGCCTTATTGCGTCACCACAGGGTCTAGCATCACAAGGTGCTAACTGTATTATCTTATGTAACGAAGAGGGTAGTCATCGTGTTGGCGCACGTTATTTGACTGCTGCAACTGGCATGACCATGAGGCAGATCAAGAACAATCCAGCCAAAGCACGTGACCTTTATTCTCCTGTCAAGGAGCGTATTAAGATTAAGGATGCTACAGGACGTGACATGTCATGGGTAGAGTCTGTTTGCAAGACCTACAAGCCTGATGTAGTGCTTCTAGACATGGGAGATAAGTTTGCACGACAGGCTGGCTTTGCACGGCCTGACGAGGCTCTAAAGGCCAATGCCATCCATGCCCGTATGATTGCCAAGCAATACAATTGTGCTATGTTCTACATGTCACAGCTATCTGCAGAAGCAGAGGGCAAGGTGTTACTTAATCAGAGTATGATGGAGGGTAGTAGGACAGGTAAGGCTGCAGAGGCTGACCTTATGCTGCTTATTGCTAAGAACCCAATGAGGCAGGAGGATGACCCCAACATAGAAGACTTGCAGCGTCACATTAACGTGGTAAAGAACAAGCTGTCAGGTTGGCATGGGGTAGTCACCTGTGAGTTAGATTATCGTACAGGAAGGTATACAGCATGACCCAACTAGACTTCTTTACAGAGGAGATTGAAAAGGTATGCGAGGATGGGCTTGTTTGTATCAAGTGTGATATCAGACAACCTGTTACTAACTTCCAACAGATGTCCTATACAAAAACAGGAGATGCAGAAATAAAAAGAACCTGCCGTTCCTGTCAGTCAGGACACAGAAAAGTAATAGCTGATTTAAGAAAACGTAACATGTATCCACAAGAGGCTAGTTATCAATGCCCAATATGCCAGAGAACTATTGATGAGGTAAATAAGTATGGGCAGAAACTACTAGGCACGTGGGTGCTTGATCACTGCCATGAAACGAACACATTTCGTGGTTATATATGTAAACATTGTAATGACGGTCTTGGTGGGTTCAGGGATGACTTGATAACTGTTATCAACGCAGTTAAATACCTACAAGGTCATAAGGAGAAGATAAATGAAATTAACACTTGATGTAGAAAATACTACAGTTACCCGAAACGGTAAACTGCACCTTGATCCATTTGAGCCAGAAAACTCATTGACTATGGTGGGTATGCTTAGTAATACAGGTAATAAAGCTATTGTCACATTTGATCATAGCGAGGAGCCAGCCACGGGATTTGGTAAAGAACTGGTGCAGGATTGGCTTGACAGCACTACTACCCTGATCATGCACAATGCAGCACACGACTTGCTGTGGCTATGGGAGTCTGGCTTTACATATGATGGACCTGTATTTGATACAATGCTTGGAGAGTATGTCCTGCAACGGGGGCAGAAAGAACCACTCTCTCTTGAAATGTGTGCTAATCGTTATGACTTAGATACAAAGAAACAAGACACACTAAAAGAATACTTTAAGAAAGGATACACAACGAAAGAAATACCATTTGATGAGTTGTCTGAATATCTAACGGCTGACTTGATTGCTACACAACAGTTATCTGACAAGTTGTATTATCGTCTTAATACACCAGAGGATTCGGGTCTTATGGAGACAGTGATACTCACAAACAAAGTTGCAGTGTGTCTTTCACGTATATATCAACGTGGGTTTAAAGTTGATTTATCTGCATTGGACAGTGTGCGTCAAGAGTTTGATAAGGAGAAGCGTCAACTTATTGACAGTCTACAGCGTCAAGTAACAGAGATAATGGGAGACACTCCTGTTAATCTAAACAGTCCAGAGCAATTGTCTCAAGTCATTTACAGCAGAAAGCCTACTGACAAATCTATGTGGCAGAATAACTTTGATAAGTACATGAGCAAGACATCTTATAAAGAGATGGTGTCAATGCATTCAGAGCCTGTCTACAAGACAAGGGCAAAGCAATGCCCTAACTGCTATGGTCGTGGCACATATTATAAGAAGAAGGTAGACGGTAGTAATTGGTCAAAGCCATCCAAGTGTCAGGATTGCAACGGTGTAGGTTTCTTGTTTGTTAATACAAAAGAATTAGCAGGTCTTAAGTTTTCTGCACCAGATGCAAAGTGGGTAAGCGCACATGGTTTTACTACAAGCAAGACCAATTTAGAAATACTTGAGGGTTTTGCTAGACAGCGTGGCATGGAAGATGCTACGAGTTTCTTAAGTAAGGTAAAGCGTCTAAGTGCTTTGGATACGTACTTGTCATCCTTTGTTGATGGCATTGAGAACTACACTAAAGAGGATGGTAAGTTGCATGTTCGCTTACTACAGCATCGCACTGCCACTGGCAGGTTTAGTGGTGCTGATCCTAATATGCAGAACATGCCAAGAGGTGGCACATTCCCTGTCAAAAAAGTGTTCATATCACGGTGGGAAGGTGGCAAAATTATGGAAGCAGACTTTGCCCAGCTAGAGTTTAGGGCTGCTGCGTTTTTATCACAGGATGAGGTAGCGATAAATGAAGTATCTACTGGATTTGATGTACACTCATACACCGCTGAAGTTATTACCAATGCTGGTCAGCCTACGGACAGACAGACTGCGAAGGCTCATACATTCGCGCCGTTATATGGAGCGACAGGCTATGGAAGAACAAAAGCGGAGGCAGAATACTATGAACACTTCAGTCAGAAGTACAAAGGGATTGCCGCTTGGCACTCCCGATTGGCTAAAGAAGTTTTATCAACGAACAAAATAACTGCACCATCTGGTCGTCAATACTCATTCCCTAATGTAGTTAGGAAGACTAATGGTACAGTAAGTTATTTTACACAGATAAAGAATTATCCTGTGCAGGGGTTTGCTACAGCAGATATTGTACCACTTACCCTCTTGCATATTGATGAATTATTGTGTAATATGCAAAGCTGTATTGTTAACACAGTGCATGATTCTATTGTGATTGACATACATCCAGACGAGGAAAGGCAGGTTGTTGACCTTATTAGTAGGGTAAACAATGATCTGACCAGTATCGTTAATACTACGTTTAGGATTGACCTAAATGTACCTTTGCTTTTAGAAGCAAAAATTGGAAATAATTGGCTTGACACTAAGGATGTAAGCTGATATAACTATGCATCTTAATCTGAAAGGAGCAGAAAGAATGAATGACTTAACAGTATTGAGTAGTGGTAACTATGACGCTATAGCGCAGATGGTTGGTATTACTGACGATTTGAATACAGGGGGTAAAGTTAATACCCTCAACCGTTTGCGTCTATGGCATTACCCTACTATGGGGCAAGCTGAAATAAACGGAAAGCTGAAGAATGTTGAGGTAATTGATGGTGGAGTATTCCGTCTAGAAGTTATTGAAGGCAGTTTGTCTAAATATGCATTCAGCAAAACAATTAGTGTGCGTCCCTTTATGCAAAGGTTTATGTTGAAGCGGTACATAGCAAACAAAAACCCAAAGCCTAATGAAAAGAAGGGTGAGTTTCAGCGCACTATTATGTCAAACAGCTTGAAGAAAGACCTAAAGGATAATACTGGTAGGTTTAACTGTGGAAAGCCCTCTGGCTATATTGAGGACTTTCAAGCACTACCTATAGATATGCAAGACCTGATCCGTCAGATCAAGCGTGTAAGGGTATTGTTTGGTGTTGTCAGCATGGAGAATCCTGTGGACGAGGCTGGTAAGCCTATGGATGAGTTTGAGACTCCTTTTATCTGGGAGATTGATAACAAAGATGCATTTAAGAGTGTTGGAGAATGTATGGGTACATTTGCTAGGCATCAGCGTCTGCCATTCCATCATGCAATTACCTTCACAGAATCTACACAGCATGAAATGGATAACAACAGCAGTTACTATACTCCTGTGTGTAAAGTAGATATGGATATAAACTACGAACATACTAAGGAAGATGATGAAACATTGTCTAGTTTCTTAGATTGGATTAAGAACAACAATGACTACATCTGTAAGGAGTGGGATACTAAGAACACTAAGCGTCAGGAGGAAATGCCTGATGAAGATATGGATGTAGTAGAAGACTTTATTGACATTGAACTGGAAGAGGGAGATGAAAAATGAACCACCCCGCCGAAATGAAGCTACATAGGTACATGACTGATGCAGCTAATGGTAAATCAACAATATCTGAGGAGGTAATTCAGAAGATAGGCTCTGATATTATGGACGCATTGCGGCGACAATTCGGCGGGAGGGAGAAGAAAGAGTTTAGGTTGCGTATGTCTAATGTTGGACGCCCAACTTGTCAGCTATGGTTTGAGAAGCATAGACCAGAGGCAGCGCAACCTAAGTCTAATAACTTTGTAATGAACATGATGCTTGCTCTT
>VMHT01137614.1_pt1 | contig 11454 bp, 4 predicted proteins | sample 4693611 | NCBI WGS metagenome assembly VMHT01 (sample SAMN12280063, study PRJNA550983) | marine metagenome | isolation source: seawater sampled from same location over 5 years 0.02-0.2 micron viral filtrate | place: USA: collected off the coast of southern California halfway between the port... ... | reverse complement strand
ACCTATAATAGCTGATACTAAGTTGGTGTCTAATTGAGTTATTACAAGCCCTTGAAAAGTTATCCACTCAAATATTTCTCTGCCTTCTCTAAAGAATAAAAATCCCGGATTCCAATTAGTATAGCCTACAGTAACAGATACATCAGGATAATATACAGCTACAAGTTTAGGCAGTAACACAATAGCAAACACAGATGTTAGTGCTATTATTCTTCTTGTCCATGCAAAACCTTTATCTTTTAGTCCATGGTCAAGAGACTGTTTTTTAACTTTCATATCAAACTCGCCACGTGTTATAAGTAGTTTTTGTGCTTCTGCTTTAGCTTTACGACTCTCAGCCCATACACTCATAACTCCACCTAACACAGTAGAGGCTAACATAGTTATTATTTCAAAAGGAAATCCCATATTATTCTTGTGGTATTAAATGTGCGTATCTATTTTTAATATTAATAGTTTTTTCCGCATACTTAGGGTCAGTAGCATACCCTGAAGCAGCTATAGCTGTTAAGTATTCGTCAGAATTTTTAGCTTCTCTAATACTATTATATCTTGGAGCAGATACTTTTTCTTTATAACCTATAAATGAATCTGCTAAATTATCATAAACTCTAAAAGGTTCTTTATATGTTCCTTCTTTACCCTCTACAAATTCTTGTGTTTTCATTTGTACAGATTGTTGTCCTTCTTGTATTTCACTTTTTCTATTAACTTTTATACCTAATGGATTTCTATATAATTGTGTTAGTTCTGATTTACCATGTCCTGATTCTAAACTAGCTTGAGCAGCCACTGCTTCAGGAAAACGATTACCAGCTTGTTTGGATAACTTATAAAATTTTAAATACATAGCTTCATCATCTTTTAAAGTTGTTGGTCCACCTCTTTCAAAACCTAATCTTTCTGCGTCTGTTTGTCCTAATGCTAATGAGGCAGTAGCAAAAGCTATACTTAAACTTTTTTGAAATTTATTCATGTCTGATGCAGTTTCTTTATAACTTTCTTTAAGATAAGGATTTTTTCTATCTGCTGGGTCTTCTTGTACATTTGTAACTTTACCTCCTGTTTTATAATCTTTTCTTAAATTTTCTTTTACTTTTTGTATAGTTTTTCTTTGTTCTTTATAATTATCAGGACTGTAGTATAAAGGAAGTTTACCTAGCTCTTTGTCTATTGCTAATATATCTTTATATACATCTATAAAAGTATTAAAATTAGGAGCAGCATCTACTAATTGTAACTTCATGTTATCAGTAATTCCTATAGGTTTAAATGTTTTATTACCTAAAAAACTTACCATGTCTGATTTAGCCATGTTTGTATTATCTCTTAAAACTTTTAATGGCATGATGTTAAATTTACTTACAGAATCTGAAAGTTTATGGAATTTTGCAACTTCTTTATAGTAAAGAGTATTAACATCTATATATTGATTAGTAAATGTATCTATATTAAAATTAGAATCTATTGCATTATAAATTTCATTTCTAAATTCTCCTTTCTTTTTAACTAACTTATTAGCTTTAAAACCATATACAGTTTCTACATATTCTTTATTTAATGGTTGCATTCCCCAGCCAGTAACAAATTTTAAAAATGCTTGTGCTTCATAAACATCTTGATTAAAATCTGTTTTGTTATCAGGCATTGTTAATGTTTTATATAAATCTGTTCCTCTAGTTATTGAACCGGGAGTTATACTTTCCATAACATTAGACATTAAAACTGATAAATTAGAAGTATAATTACCAATAATAGTTCCTGTATCTCTATAAACATCTAATTTATTAAAAGGATTTTTCATTCTTTTACCATCAATAGTTTTACCATTTCTGTAAAAATAATTACCTAATTGTTCTTGTATAAGAGATTCACCTAAAAATGGAGAAACAGTTTCACTAAAGATTGTACTAAACACATCTCTAGCTAATCCGTCTTCATCTAAATTATCTTCGTTAATATATTTATTTATTAAAACTTGTAAAGGTTTTTTAGGAAAGTCATAAGCATCCCAGCTACTAAGGTTTGCAATTACAGGAGAACCGTCAGGTGCAACACTAACAATTACATTAGAGTTTTGCATATAATCAGGTAGTAAATCTTTAGCAGCATCTACTAAATCTGTAGTAAAACCTGCTGCAACTTGACTTGCTTTTTCTGCTCCTTTAGCTCCTACTCCTGCTACTGCTGTAAAAGATGCTAATCTTACTGAGCCTCTTTTTAACACTTCTTGTCCGGCTTCTTTTTGCCCTTCTTTAATCATTTGTCTACCAAGATTAACTTCTTTAAGACCATTTACAATAGAGTTACCTGATATTCTTACAGACTCTGCCATAAAAGAAAAGAATCTACCAAAGAAAGGAGTCCTTCTTAAATCTTGTAAAAGTTCAGGAACTAAATCATAGTTAGGTAATGTATCTCTAACCATTAAAGCTGCTCTTTCTTTTATTTCTTGTGTTGTCATTCTGTATGTAGAATCAACAGAAAGTTTATTATTCATCTTAGTAAGGTATTCTTGTTCTCTAAGATACATATTAATTTTAAAGAAATCATCTTCAGCTATATAAGCATTTTGAGCTTTTTCACCAGTTTTACTTACAGAAGTTGTTGTAAATTTACCTTTCTTAAAAGAATAATAAGGTATAATGTTAGCATCAAATACTTTTTGAACATTACCAGCAACAACACCTTTTTTTACTTTACCTAAGTCATTAGCTAGTCCTTGTAAATCTCTAGCTACTACACCTTTGTTTAAAAGACCTAATGAACTTAACTCTTCATGAAACTCTTGGAGTTCTCTTTTATTAGATGTTTTAGCTCTTAAAATTTCTATAATTCTTTTTGTTTGTTTAACATCAAAAACATTAATTCCATTAGCTAATGACATCTGAGCACCACCAGCTATATTTTTAACGTGAGTAGTATGAGAATAAACTGTTTTAGCAGCTTGTGATAAACCTTTTAAAAGTAAAACGTTTCTATATAGCCCACCACCAGCTGACTCACTTTCTAATATTTTTTGACTTGCTTTTTTATAATTACTAAAGTATTGTAAAAGTTCAGGACTTGTATGTCTACCAGATAATTTACCATAACCTTCAGGTATTAACTCTTTAAAGATTCCTTCTTTTTCTTCTCTAAAATAAATACCAGCACCTTCATCAAAAGCATTATCATAAAATTTTACATTTTCTACATAGTTAGCTAACTTAGTAGTTGAATGTATTATAGCTTGTGTTGGGTCTGTTATTTCTCCCATAAGTCTTCTAAGTTCTGGAGCTATTTCTTTTTTACCTTTAAGTATTTCTTTTCTAATTTTATCAAATTTATCTACACTTTGACCTATGTCTCTACCTGCTGATACATCTAGTATATCATCTATTTCTGCTTTAACTCTAACTAATAATTCATCAGAAGTTAATTCAGGATTATCTTTTTTAATTCTTATAGATAAATAATTTTCAGCTTCTTTAATAACACTATTTGAAGGTATATAATTAGGGTCTTCAAAAAGTTTAAAAGAACGTCTAACATAAAAACCTCTTTGGTCTTGATATATTTTTTTCTGTGCTTGAGTTAGAGTACCAGTCTCTATCATTTCATCAGTTAATTCATCTTGTAACTCTCTAGCATTTCTTAAGGGCTGTCTTAATTCTTCTGGAAAATTTTTTAATTCTTTTTCAAATGTTGTTTTTTGTGATTTACCAACACTAATACCTTTACTTGTAACTAATGTTGGACTTCTAAAGTCTGTAAATAAAACATAGTTTATTTTTTCTTGTAATTCTTCTTTGTTTTTAAATTTACTTGTAGTTTTTAAAATTTCTTCTATAGCTGTTTCCATGTTGTAAGATAAATTTGTTATATTATCTTTCCATGCTTCTTTATAATTTTCAGACTTTAAATATCTTTCATATAAATTTCTTGTTCTAGTTCCTTTAGTAGTAAAAGCTTTTCTTCTAAACCTTTCTATAGTTCTAATAAAACTATCTTCACTAAATAAAGGATTAGTATCAAATCCTAATTTTTCTGATATTGGTCCGGGTTCTAAAGCTTTAATATCTCCTTCAACACCTGCAGTAACTTTACCAGATTTAATATCTTTATTTCTATGTTTTAAAGCTAGTCTTTTTTGTGCTGAACTTATGTCTCTACTTTTTTCTAAATTAATAAAAAAATCATCAACTGCTTCTGTTCCTTGTTTTTTTAAATTATCTAAATAAACTACAAAACCTTGTCCAGTTTCTTTTATTTTTCTTAAAGATACTTTAGCTTTATTTGTTAGTCCTGTTTTCTCTCCAACTTTAACAGCTCCTCTACCTACACCTACTAAAACTCCACCAATAGCTAAACCTTCACCTAGTAACATTATTCTATTTTTAAGCTGACTATTTTCTTGAGGGTCTTGTTCTAAGTATTGTTTTAAATCTCCAAGTGTCTCATTATCATCACCTATAAGTGAACCCAACATACTTACTAAACTTCCGTCATAAGGATTAAAAGCAAGTTGTGTAGCTACTTCAGACCTAGCAATAACATTAGCTGTGTTTCCTGTTATATTAAGTTTTCTTTTTTTATTAAAAAGTTTTTCGGTTGTTTTTTGAGTAACCTTTAAACCTTTAGTTGCTTTAAAACCAGCAAAAAAATCACCTACTGTTCTAATACCTTCCTTACCAATTCCTTCAGGCATTTTTACTATAGGTAAAGTTTTACCGTCTCCTCTTTGTTCTTGCTCAACATTTTCTTGACCAAACACTGTGTCATAAAAACTTGTTAAAGTATTAGAAATAACTTTTTGTTTAGCATCTTGAATTTTTTTAGCTTGTTCTTCAGTGTCTTCACTTATTACTAATCTTTGTAAAGGAGTGGGTCTACTAAGCATATCTTGAAAGTCTACTAGCTCAGTAATACCACGAGAAAATACTCCCGGAATAGTTCTTATAAATTCATCTCTTTTATTTACATCAGGAATAGTTCTATTGTACTTAGCTTCTAATCTTTTAATTTCTTTGTAATCTTCAGGTGTAGGAGTGCCTAATGAATCATCATGAATAAGTCTACCTTCTTCATCAAATTTAAATTCTTTCATTAGTTATTAAGTATGTATTCAAAACCACTCATTAAGTCTGATACGTTTTCACCTATATATTGATTTAAAGTTTCGTACTCATAAGATACTTCAGGATTATAACCTTCAGTTTTTTTAGCTTCTGAACGAACCTGTGCTCTAATAAGTTCTCCATCTATAGGGTCAAGTAATTTAGCTTGAACAAAATTAAACATTTGGAATGTTATTTTATCAACTCCTGCTAGTTTTATATCGCTTTCTAATTTTTGTTGAACTACATATAATGGATGTTTTTCTGGAGTTTTTTGAAATTTAGAATTTTCTATACTTTTTTTAATATTTTCTAATTCAAATATATTAGTTCTAAGTTTTCTATCTTCTGGGTTTCCTACACCATTAGCTTCATCTAAATTATTTTGTTTTTGTAAATAATAATTTAAGTATTCGTCTGAATCAGCTTTAGGAGTTTTTTCTACATTATTTTCTTGCATCCAAGTAGAATCAAAAGCATCATTAATAAGTCTATTTTTTTCTAGTATAGGATTAAAATCTGTTTGAGCTGTAACAGTAAACAATGTTAAATCATTTTCAGTCCATTGTTTTTTATTAGAGAAATCAAACTCACGTAAAGCTTTTGTTCTAGCAGGGTCAGTTGGAGCCATATTATCTACAATAAATCTTTGTGCTTCTTCTTTACTATAAGTAACTGTAGAAACATCTCTTTCTCTTTCTATTTGTTCTGTTCTAGAAACAACACTAGGGTCTAATAAATAATCAAAAGCACCTCTAGTAGCTGTTTTTCTTTGTGTTGCTATTTCTGCTTCAGTTATAGGTTTTTGTTTACCTTGTGTAATTCTATTCCAAGCATTGTGAACTATACTTAAATTTTTAGGAGCTGCTATTTCTTCTTGTTTATTTGTATAATAGTCTTCAAAAGGTTTAAAAAATTGTTCTTTAGATAATTTTTTAGTTATATTACCAGTTTTAATTTTTTCTAAATGTAAATTCTTTAAAGCTATTTCATAATCTGCTATTTCTTTAGTTCTAAAATCTTTGTTTGCTTGTAGGTTCATATTTAAACCTTTATCACCCCAAACACTATTATATTTATCTTTAGCTTTATCATTAAAATAAAAAGGGTCTGCTTTAAAAGCTTCATCTGCTGTCATTAATTCATTATATTTATCCCACTTAGCAGTTACATTAGCCATATCAAAAGTACGTTGAGCTTCATTAGCTTGTAAATTTTTCATAACTTTATTTTGCATAGACATTTCTTTAGCACCAAAAAGAACTTGACCTAACATTAAATTTCTCATTCTATTTTTATTCTTAGATTGTCCAGAAAAGTAAGAAGCAGCTAGTTCTCCAAAACTTCCTTTACTTTGTTTATTTAATAAACTATCTACTATATCTTTTGTTGCCATGTTATACCTCTTTACTTAATAAACTTTTACTTTGTTCTTGTTCTACTTTTTCTAAAATACTAGGTTCTATATTAGTTTTTTCTATTATTTCTCTAACTTCTTGTGGAACTGATTGTGGACTAACTCTTTGAGCAGCTTGTTTTCTTATAGCATCTAAAGAACCTATTCCTTTTTCTATTTCTTTTACAGCTTTATCTCCAAGTATTTCTTCTTCTTCTATTTCATCTTCAGCATCCATAACATATTCTATTTCTGCTTTTTCTGCTAAAGCCATAATCATATACATAGTTGGTTCCATTAATAACATCATTAAATCAGGATTCCATTTACCTTCAGTAAAACCAGTATACAATGTTATTGAAGCAATGTCAATAACACCTACACCTTTATTTAAAGATAATAAAATATTTGAAGTTGTTTCTGGAACTGTTAAAGATTCAAATAAAAAGAGCATTGCTTCTTTAGCATTTGTATATTCTGCAGGTTTTTCCCAGTTATAAGGTTCTTCTGTAGAGTTTGTAAGGCTTTGTCCGGGTATAGGTCTTCCTCGTTCCATATTTCCCTGCATAAATTGTACTGCTTTTTCTGATATCGCCATTGTTTTATCCTACTATAGTTGATGTTGGAAGAGGTTGATAAATTCCTTGTAAAAAATTTGGAGTTCCTGTTCCGTATAAAGTTTGATTTGCTAAGTCTGTAAAACTTCTTATATTACCTAAACCTGATGCAGCTAATTGAGGACCAACAGTTTGCATATGAGCTGTTTGAGCTTGTTCTTGTAAAGGCTGTCCCATAGGGACATTACCACCTCTAAACATTTCTTCTTGTTCTGGAGCAAGAGCATTACTAACATAAGCAGTCCCAGCACTAGTTAATGTATCAGGAATAAAGTCTGGTCCAGTTACATAAGTTCCTACTTCGGCTGCTTTATTTTGTATAGCACCTCTAGTAATACCTATTGGGTCTTGTGCAAATCTACCTAGTCTTTGTCCCATAGTTGCATCAGGTCCTAAAGTTGCAAATCTTGCTGGGTCTGCTGCAGCTTTAGAAATACTTATTCCTTCTTTAGGTATTAAATTTCCTGCTTCACTAGCAAACATATCTGTATTAAATAATCCTTCTTTAGCAAAGTCTATTGGTTGTGCTAAATTTGTAGCTACTTGTGAGCTTGTTTGATTAAGTATAGCAGTATCATTAGCAGCAGTAGTAATAGCATCAGTTAATGTAGTATTTATTGTAGGTTGTGCTCCACCTATTACAGCACTTTCTTGTCCTGCTATAAAGTAATTAGCTTTTTCAGCATTAGTAGTTGCATTAGCTATTAAAGTTTCTACTGAAGCTTCTGTAGTTTTTGCTAGACTAGCTGCAGTAGCTTCTGAAGCTTGAGTAGTTATAGTAGCAGCATCAGCAGCTACTTTAGCTTCAAAAGCTGTACCAGATTCTGCTGCTACTTTAGCTGTAAGTTCAGTAGCTTTAGCTGTACTTGCTCCAGTACCACCACCAAATATACTACTACCCCAATTTGCTAAAGATTTAGCAGCCCAACCCATAGTAAAATATAAACCTACCATGCCTACTATAGAGCCTAGTTTAGAGCTAAAAAGTTTTTTAACTCCTTTTTTTATTTTCCTACCTATTTTTCTTAAAAAACCCATAATTTTATCTTCCTCTGTCATTATCATCATAATCATAGCTATATCCTGAGCTAAAAGATGAACCTAATGTACTAACTAAACTTGTTAAATAATCGTCATACCTTTCACCAGCTTTTCCTTCATTAGCAATAGCTGTGGCTATAATTTGTGCTTTTCTATTTTCATTATTTTCACCAGCTCTAAAATCAAAATCAGCTTGGTCTCTTAGTTCTTGCCATAAAAATGATTGAGACTGCATAGTCATACCATAAGCATTTTGTGCGTTTTGCATGTTTATTTGATTTTGTGCAGCAGTATTAATTGTATTAGATTGTCTTCTCCACTGAACATTAGAAGCTTCTACAGCTGCTGAGTTTTGTGCATTCCAACTATTTCTTGCAAAATCTTGTTGAGAATTAAACTGTTCTGTTTGAGTTGTAATCTGTGCATTAAATTTATTAATGTCTGCTTCTCTACCTGTTCTTCTAGCTTCTGCAGCGTTCTTCTGTGTAGAATTAAACTGACCCATTGCATTATTTTGTGAAGCATTGTATTGTTCCATCTGTGCATTAAGATTAGCCATAAATTGTTCTGTTTGATTTTCACTAGCACTATTAAATTGTTTTGCAGCATTTTCAAAAGACTGATTACTTAACAATCTTTGTTGATTTTGTTGTGCTCTAAGAACATTAGATTGTTGTTCATTACTAAGATTAGCCATATCTACTTGAAGAAAAGCCTGTGCGTTTTGTGCAGCTAATTTAGTTCTTGAATCAAGATTAGCTAAATTCATTGAAGCTAATGTTGTAGCATCTTGCATAATAGTTTGTTGTTCAGCATTAAAGTCTGCAAGAGTAGATGTCTGCATAAACTTACTGTTAGCTAATTCTCTTTGTTGGTCAAAACTAAACTGAGCCATATCAAGATTAGCATTAATTTGAGCATTAGTCATAGCTGCATTTTGTTCAAAACCTAATTCAGTTAATCCTAATTGTTGTGCAAGTTCTGCATTCTTTTGAGCAACAACCATGCGTTTGTTAAGGTTAGCTAACTCCATCTGATTTCCAGCAGACATGCTTTCACTATCAGCTTGATTTCTAGAGGTTAAGTTTGCTAATGATATTTTTTCTTCAGCTCCAAGTTTAGCTACTTCTGCCCTTTGTCTTAATTCTGCATTTTGTGATAATACACTTGCAGTAGTTGTAAGTTCTTGTAATCTAAATCTATTAGCTTCTGAAAAGTTTGCACTATCTGCAGAAGCTCTTTCTTGTAAATTTGCAAGTTCCATTTGATTCTCAGCAGACATATTAGCTAAGTCCATTTGCTGTGCCATATTAGCGTTAGTCTTTTTAAAGTCTACAAGAACATTAAGATTTGCTAATCTCATTTGCTGGTCATTAGACATACTAGCTCTATCAGTAGTATTAAGCTCTGATAAATTAGTAAGTTCTACTTTTAACCTAGTATCAAGATTAGCTTTTTCCATATCTTGCTCAAGCTCTGCTTGTCTAACACTTCTATTAATTTTAGCTTGATACTCTGTTAATCTTCCTTGTTGGTCTGCAGACATGCTTTCTCTATTTGCTGCATTAATCTGTTCAAGATTTGCAAGGTCCATCTTAGCTCCAACATCTAAATTAGATAAAGCCATTTGTTGTCTTTGTGAAGATTCTTGAGAAGCTTTTTGTTGTTCGTTTTGAATGTTAGTCATTCTAACTTGTTGCTCTTGTTGAGCAGAAGTCATTACTGCTTGTTGGTCAAACTCACCTTGTTTTAACACAACTTGTTGTGCCATTTGTGCGGTCTGTGAAGCTGCTGTTTGTTCGTTAGCAAGGTTAGCCATTCTTTGTTGCATGACTTGACCAGCTTCTTGTAAGTTAGCTTGTTGTTCGTTACTTAAATTTTGTGAGGCTCTAGCTTGTAAAGCTTGTGCATTGCTTTGTGCAATAGGTAAAGCACTTTGAATAATAGCATTAAATAATGCATCTCTTCCTACACTTGATGCAGATAGTCCTCTTTGAGCCATCATAGCATTAACAGCATCTACAGCTGGTCTAGCCCATACCGGTGTTTTATTTTCTTCTATACCAGCAAGAAGATTTTCCATTTGTGAAGATACTAAAGCTTCTTGTGGAAGTGCTGCTACTGCTGCTTGAACCTCAACAGGCTGTGTATCCATTTGAGCTTCTACTTCTGCAGGGTCTTCTATAATTGCTGCAGTTACTTCTTTAGGCATATTACCAACAACAAGTAACATATCTGCTGCAGCTTCTTTACGAGCTTCTTTAGTTACTGCTTGTCTTGAAGCAGCTTCAAATGTAGGTATACCACCTATTTGAGCAGCATCACCTTTAGTAACTCCGTCAGATGTTATACCGGCTCTCATTGCTGCATCTTTACTAGGAGCTGTACCAAGTTCTTGTGCTATTTTTGTATTAGCTTCTGCAACTTGTGCAGTTCTTGTTTTAGCTAATTCATAGTTAGGAAGGCTGTCTAAATTAACTCCCTCGCCTGTAACTTTTCCAAGTATGTTTGCTTTTTCATCTGCTTCTATTTGTTGAGCTACTCTAGTATCTGCTTCTGCTTTTTGAACATCTTCTACTTCAACAGCTGTTTTAGGTTCTAAATAAGGTACAGATGAAATAGGTCTTAACTGTCCAACTACTTCTGGAGTTAAAGATTCTGTTATTCTTTGTTGAGCTATTTTAGCTGCTTCAGTTGGATTGCTTTTAGCAATTTCTTGAACCTGTGCAGTTATATCCATTCTAAGTTCAGGAGATATATTACGTATAGCTGTTTGAACATTTGCTGGTTGATTTTTTGTAATAGCTTCAAAAGTGTTTGCAGTTAATTGATTAACAACAGTTCCTTCATCTACAGTTTCTACAGTTGATACAACTTCTGGTGTTACAGCTTGAGCTTTTTCTACTTTAGCTTTAGTAGGCTCTGCCATTGTAGTAGTTTGTTGAGAAGGTATACGTATAGGATTACCAGCACTGTCAGTTTTTACTGTGCCGTAAGAAGTCATTTCAAACCCTGTTTTTTCAGCAGCAGGTATTTCAGCTGATTTAGGAACACCTTTACCCTGTGCTGCTCTTTCAATCATTGTAGCACTATCAGCTATACGGTCTGTTCTTTCTTGTGAAGCTGAAGTAGTTCCTGTCATTTGACTTTTTGCTGGAGGAGTATCATCTGTTACGTTTCTATTATCATTATTTTCACCATCATTTTTATCATTATCATCGATTTTATAAACGGGGTCTCCCTGTGCGTAAGAAACTCTTCCACCTTTAGACATATCTAATCTATCGGCAGTAACGTATTT
>VMHT01213682.1_pt1 | contig 11457 bp, 11 predicted proteins | sample 4693611 | NCBI WGS metagenome assembly VMHT01 (sample SAMN12280063, study PRJNA550983) | marine metagenome | isolation source: seawater sampled from same location over 5 years 0.02-0.2 micron viral filtrate | place: USA: collected off the coast of southern California halfway between the port... ... | reverse complement strand
TGCTCTGCGTTGTCCAGTGTTTACTACGCAATCAAAGTATGGATAGCGTAACTCTCTTGGTAATGATTTAGCTTTGGAAGGAATCCAATAGTCTTGATAGTATATTTCTTTTGCTTGTTCTCTAGTTAAGTTCTTGATGTCGAGGTGAGGATAGAATCGTTTGGTTATACCATACTTGGTTTCCCCACCTAAATCATCTTTGTCATTGACATAACCGCCCTCGTGTTCGAGGACTTTCTCAATGATTTCATTGAACTCCATTATGCCGACTTCTTGACTTTTTCGAATGAACGCATTCCCCCCAAACCGAGCATACCCAAAAGTATCGTGGTTAAGGTTGTCATATCGAACACTGGTAAATCCACTTGATAACCAAATGAATATAAGAGAAAGACTAAGAATGGTTGTAGAACGAAATGATAACATAGTGCTACACCACAAGTCCAACCAACAAAAGGACGCCAACCAGCAACGAATAAGCTATTGCTATTGGCTTCAACCTTATTAACCTCAATTTGGGCTTTGTTGATTTCTTGTATGAGTTCTGCTTTTTCAGATTTATCAAGTGTAAAGTCATCGATTTTATCTACTACTTTTTCTATGATTCCTGCGACTACATTTAACTTAGGCATCTTCCTTCTCTTCTTTCAAAGAAGAATTAAGTTCAGTTGAGAAATGGTTTTTAGCAGCTTGTAATTGCTGTGCTTGAAAATTCAGTCTGCTTAATTGCATATCTAAATCTCTGATCTGGTTTACCATTATTTTCTGCTCGTCTTGTAGATCGTCAAAGTTTACTTCTTTGCCATCTTCTAATACGATTTTAAATTCATCTTGTTTTGTTTCTTTAGACATCTGTCCTCCAGTATGATTAATAATACTGAATATAACAAATTATGAATATCTACGCATTCTTTTTCTTGTCTTGCGAGAATACTTAGCTCGTTGCTTTCCTGCTTTGGTAGCTTTGCGTTTCTTACGAGTTTCGTATGCGTATTCTGACGAACTCATTGCTTTGAGTAGTCGTTGAGGTAGGTATCTCTCGCCAGTCTTTTTAGAAGGTTTCCCTGATTTAGTACCCCATTTTTGTTTTGTCCATCTGCGTAGACTTTTCTGTGATTTTTTGAGAGCCACTATCTATAACCTCCACCTGCTCGTTTGTAAGCAAGTGCTAACATCTGTGCTTTTCTTGCACTCCATTGTCCAGGATTACCACCTTTATTCCCTCTTAGGATTTTATTGAATAAACGCTTTCTAAGCGTAGGTTTAGTATAATTACCTGCTTGATTGACTCTCGACTTTTTCTTTCTTCTTGGCATTATCTTACTTCTTTTCTTATATCTTCTATAATAGTTCTTTCGTCAAAGCTCATACTAATACCAGGTTGAAATCTTTTTATTTCTACACCTTCTTTTAATACAATAATAGTAGGAACTATTTCAATATCCCACTCTTTTACTATGGTAGCACCAATCGTTTTATCTTCAATATCTATCTCTGCAATATAACAGAGCTTATCTAATTGCTCTATTTTTACTCTATTGCCATAATTCCAAGATGCGTTTACTTGTACTACTGCACAATTCTGTACATTCAATAACTGTACATCTTGAAAGCTATCCAAAGATACTGATTGCGAATATAGCGATGATGTAGATAACCCAAGCACCAACAGCCACATATTTATCATATTTCTCATAATTACTCTCCATTAATCATTTCTCATATCTAAAAGAGTTTCTTGAATCATTCTGGTATCTTCTTTGATGTCATCTACCTTATCTTCAAGTTTTTCTACCTTTTCTTCAGTATTCAAAATAGAATTACGAATCATTTGGTCTTTTAAATCATATTCTGTTCTACTGATAGGTGGCTCTGGCAATTCTTTTGCTAATTCAATATCAGCTTTAAGATTAAACCATAAACCAACTACCATAAAGATTGTTACCCCTATACTGACGATTGTTTCCAAACTCAGTGTAAATTTTGTGCTTTTATTTAATTCCATTGTATTTCCTCACCATTTTACTTTATTCGCCCAATATGCTGCACTCATACGCCCTTTGCGAATGTTTTTAGCGTGTCGTGCTTTAAATGCCCTTCTTCTTGCTCTTTGTGCAGGTGACTTCGGACTCTTCCCTGCTCCTCTTACCCCTTGTTGACCAAAGCGGATCAACTTTACTTTTCCACCAGATTTAGCTAATACTGCGTGTGATTTCTTAGGGTGCTTTGGTGTTCTCTTAGGTTTGTTATATCCTGCAAAGCGTACTCCTCTGTATGTAATAGCCATTAATCTTCCTCCGTATAGACTAACTTCTCACCAGTTAATTCTTCAACCAGTCTTGCAAGTTTCATCATATCTACATTTACTTTTTGTGTAGCAGTTACATTACCTTCATCATCTACAATATCTTTTTCTGAATAGTATCCCCAAGCTCTATCTTCTGATGCTCCACCTGGAATTAAATCAAAGTTGTGTGGGGAAATTGTTGTGGTAAATCCTAACTCGTCTAATACTTTTAACTCTCCACCATCATTGAACAAGAATGCTGTATTTGCTACAGAGCTTGGATTAGTTCCATTGTCTGCAAATTTTAAATTACCTTGATTGTCAACAGTCATTCGTGTAGTACCATTTGTTCTAATTTGTAAATCGTGATTTGATTCCATTCCTAAAACACCATAGTCATTATTTGCATTTAATATAGTAAATGCAGAAGTTCCTCTTGTGATTTTAAAAGCATCTCCTGAAAAATCTGCACCATCAATTTGCAGTCCAAAAGTTGGATTGGTTTCTCCTATACCGACATTACCATCTTCATTAATTCTCATTGCTTCTGCTGCACCACCTGAAGCATTATAGTCTGCTACTCCAAATGTTAAAGCACCACCTGGTAATGTTCCATTGTTTGTTTCATTTACACTTTTAATAAATGATGTTACATAAGGTGCATTACCACTTGTATCAGAAGCATACCACTCTAAAGTTCCAATAACATCTCCTGTATCCCAATCTGAACTTGCAGTAGTATTATTAATTCTAATGGTTGGCGAATCTAATGCTGCATCTCCACCACTATTTCCTGATGCTACCTCTAACTTTGTGCTTGGTGATGCAGTTCCTATACCAACATTTTGAGAAGCATCAATAGTTAAAGCAGTAGATCCACCAGTATTCAATGTCATTTTATTAGATGTGCTACCTGCTGAATTAATTATAATACCATTATCACTATGAGTAAAACTAACATAATCACTTGCATCTGGACTAAAGAAACTAACATTACCTCTAACATCTAACTTTGCAGTAGGTGATGTAGTTCCTATTCCGACGCTTTCTGCACTACCATCTATAAATAAATTCTTTACATAAGCACTACCAGCACTATTTAGATTTTCAAATATCATATCTTGACCTGCTGATTGAACTGAAAAAACTAAATCATCATTATTTTCATATATGTTACCTTGTTTATTTGCACCAAATCTAATTGCACCTAAATTAGTTTTACACCAAATATCATCGTGTATTTCTACATCATTAGAAGCATTTGGTATTGTTAAAGCAGTTCCTGCACTTGATTGTAAAGTAACTGCATTAGTTCCTACAATGTTTAAATCAGTTCCTGCATCGTTGATTTCTCCATAAGGAAGAACTAAATGTCCACTTGATTTTATATTACCAACTACATCTAACTTAGCAGTAGGATTTTGTCCAATACCAACATCTCCATCATATCCAAACCATACTCTATCGGTATTATTTACAATATCTTTAATTATTAAAGCAGCATTAGCTGTGTGTTGATACAATAAAGCATTTGTAGTTCCTGCAGCATTTTCAAAGAAAAGCCCATTATAATCTCCACCACTAATTTTAATATCTCCTGAAACTTCTAACTTTTTATCAGGTGATGTAGTTCCTATACCGACTTTTCCACCATTAGGATTTAATAATAAGCTATAAGTAGTTGCATTTCCATCAAATCTTTGTTGTTGTATATAACCTGCACCACTTCCAATAGTACCAATCATAGTTCCATAATTAGTAGTTCCACTTGCATCATTACCAATCATTAAAAAGTTGGTATCATTACCTGCACTTGGAATAGAAGATTCAGCAGAAACATTAATGTTTAATTTAGATTGAGGTGATGCAGTTCCTATTCCGACATTACCTGATGAGTCTATTCTCATAGCTTCACCTGAACCTAAAGTGGTATTATTCACACAAAAAGCAATTCCTTTTGATGTACCACCTTGAACAATAGCATTACTTCCATCATAACCAAATTTTGTTCTTGGTCCTGCTATTGCAATATTAAATGCTGAATTTGCATCACCGATTTGTAAGTTACCATCGTCTACTGTAGTTGCTCCTATACCGAGATTACCTTGATTAAAATAACTATCTCCTTCACTTCTTAATGCAGTTTGTAAAGTTGTATTTCTGTCATATAAAAATATATCTGCATCATCGTTAGTTAGAGATACTTGCAATCGTGTTGAATTACTTGCATTCTTGATTGCAAATGGTGTTGAAGAGCTTGACTTAACTTCTAAGGTATTACTTGGTGAACCAGTTCCTATACCCACTCGTGAATTACTATCTAATATTAAAGTATTAGCACCTGCACCATCTTCAATGGCAAATACTGTTGAACCGTCATAAAAACTAAATTTGTTATTGCCTGCATCATAACCAACATTCCATTTTAGATTACTACCCTCTTTGAAATGTATTCTTGTATTAGCATCGTCGCTTCTTAATTGTAATACTGCATTACTTCCGTCTTTATGTATTTCTAATTGTCCTGCACCATTATAAGTTAATTGTGATTCAGTAGAAACAGTACCATCACCATCATCAGTAATCAGTCTGTTTGCACCTCCACCAAAACCTACTTCAGTTAAGTCAAGTGTAATAGTTGCATTAGAACCTTCGGCAGGTGTATGAGTAATATCAATACCAGTACCTTCAGTTAAGTCCGACATATAGTTACCAGTAGTGTCTGTTCCAAGTGCTACAGAGTTTGCAGCGATAGTTGCTGCAAGATTAACATTTCCTGATCCATCAAAACTTGCCGATGTACCAGTGACATCTCCAGTCAAACTAATCGTTCTACCAGTTGCTAAGGCAGTTGCAGTATCTGCATTACCAGTAACATCTCCAGTGACATCTCCAGTAACATTACCAGTTACATTACCTTCTACATTAGCTACCATCGTTCCAGCAGTAACTGTAATATTTCCAGTTGCACTTGGTGTTGAGGTAGTTGTACCTACTGTGAATTTATCAGCAGATTCATCAAATATAATTGCTGCATTATCTCCAGTGCTACCTCGTTCTATAATTATTCCTGAATCGTTAGCATTAGAACTTGCTCCACGATTTAATCCTATAATATTATCTGATACATCTAAATTGGTTTGATTGACTGTAGTTGTTGTACCATTGACTTGTAAATCTCCAGTAACAGTCAAGTTATCATCTAATTGTACTGCACCAGTAAATCTACCAGTTCCATTAACATCTAAAGTATAACTTGGTGTGATATCTAAAATACCTACTCTCGAATTTGCAGCATCTGTAGAAAATAAATTTGCTCCACCACTGTCTAAAACTCTAAAATCATAATCATTTCCATTATTGTTAATTGCAGCATATCCTGCAAAAAATGTCATAACATCTACATCATTTCTTTTTATCTTTAAGTGATGATTGCTAACAGTTCCTATATTACCAAAACTATCATCAGATTTTATAATCGTGCTAACAGTGTTTGTTGTGTCGGTTATTTTAAGAACTGGTGTAGAAGCATCATCAAAATCTATATCTCCACTAAAAGTAGGACTTGGTAAGTTTACTCCAGTATTTAAATAATCTTGAATCTTTGTATTCAAGGCAGCACTTACTGCTTGGTTACTACCATTTCCAATAAATATATCGCCATCATCTAAGTTTGGTGTAGCGTTAGTTCTACCTGCACCACCAACTTTAATACTTCCAGCAGAAGCGTGACTGCGTTGCACTGTACCAATATTTTGTAATAAAGAAGATTCTCCAGTTGGTTTGGTTGCAGTTAAAGTGTTACCTGAAGTTCCGTTAGTGCTAACATAAAGAATATCTCCAACACTAAATGATGAAGTGTTTAATCCTGGTAGCGTACCAAAAGTAAAAATCTCTACAGATCCATTTATGCTTACTGAGCTACCTGCTAATCCAAATGAAGGCATTTTAGAAGCGTCGTTTGCATCTGCTATATCAACGGTTGGTGTGTTTCCACTAACCCCTGAAATATATACTGCGTCACCTTTGTTTAAGGCAACATCTGCTTTCGCAGTAAATTTTGTAGCACCTCGTATATCTCCAATAATATCAGCAGTTACAGAGTTAAACTCTACATCTGCACTTGTTGCAACATCTTGCCCAATAGCAATATCGTCTGCATTAACCGTAACACCAGTTCCTGCTCCTACTGCAATATCTCTTGTTGAAGTAATATCGCCACCACCAGTTAAACCTGCACCTGCAGTAATAGATACGCCTGAATGGTCTATATGCTCGTTAGCAACAAACCCTGATAGATTATCGTGTACAATCTCACTATCTGTGGTTGATAAAGTGTCACCAGTAAGTGTAATACCAGTTCCACCAACTAAATTTGTGTCATCACTAATATCTATTTGTCCAAGCGTTACTGCTTGTCCACTTAGTGAAAGATAATCGTGTGAAGTAGTAACAAGTGTTACATCGGTACTATTATCTGTACCTGCAACATCAACATTTAAGTTTGTTCTTGCTCCACTTGCAGTAGTAGCTCCAGTACCACCTCTTGCTACACTTAGTGTGCCAGTAGTACCTGCTACAATCGGTAAACTTGTTGCATCAGATAAATCAAAAGCAGGTGTTGCATCGCTTGATCCTAATGCTACACTTACTCCACCATAACTTACAGAGCTATTTGATAATTTTGCGTTTGCAATACTTCCTGCTAACATAGCATTGGTTACACCTAATGCTTTTACTCGTAGCGTGTCAGAATTAATCTCAATAGATGAATCATCTACATTGACTGATAAAGTATCTCCAGTTAATGCAAGTCCATCTCCACCTACTAAGTTGGTATCGTCAGATATATCAATCTGTCCTAATGTAATAGCTTGTCCTGATAAGGATAAATAATCGTGTGATGTCGTTACTAAAGTGACATCTGTAGAATTGTCTGTTCCTGCTACATCTACTCCTAAAGTAGTTCGTGCAGTTGCAGCATCTGCGTCATCAACAAGTGACGCACCAAAAGTTGTAATTGTTGTGTTATCAGGTAAGCTAAGTGTAGTAATACTTGAATCTGCACCATCTAAATAATTTAATTCTGTTGTAGAAGCAGTAAGACCGTCTAATATATTTATCTCTGCAGTAGAAGAAGTAACACCATCTAATATGTTTAACTCAACAGCAGATGAAGTAACTGCGTTTAATTTCGTTAAATCGGATTGTGTAACCCCACTACCACTGATGATAGTAACAGACGCATCTATAGTTGCTCCTGTATGGACTGATGTAAAATTTGCCATTTCTTTTCCCTATTAATAATTAAAGTTATGAGGGGGAACTTAATCCCCCTCAATCTAACTCATTACGGGTTAACGAAGTTAACAACTGGTAATGAAGTGCTTGATGCAGCGTGTGATAACACAGCTCCAAACAAGACATCTGCAACAACAGATGTAGCCAAGTGGTCAATGTCATAAGCTGACTGTACTCTTGGTGCTATTTGTTGTGCAAAGTAGATTCCGTTTCTATTGAAAATAGAACCAGACTCATCTCCAGAACCACCATCATCGTCCCAATCTGTTGAAGCGATAACTGGCATACCATAAATTTCCATAATGCTACCAGAAGCAAGTGGGTTAGCACTATCTCCTCGTTTTTGTGCTTCAGTGAAATCACCTAAGCCCATTAGGTTCATATACATAGCTGGTGAAGCATAAAAGAATGTTTCTCCATCTGTGTAGTCAAAACCTGCATCAAGAAGTTTTTGTAAGCCACTTCTAACTTCAGCAGTTGTAGGGGTATTATCAGTTGCTAAAGTAACATCGTTACCTGTAGCAGCTTGGATAATATTAACAGCTAAGTAGTTTTCTACTTTCTTAGCTAAAGCGTAACCCATTGATTTTGCATAAGCATTAAATAGGTCTGCAGATTCTTGAACTCTTACGATGTCCTCGATTCTTTTCGCTTCGTATTGGTGTTGATCTAATGATAATTGAATTACTCCGTCAGTATTAGCAGAATATGATACTGCAGTGTCAGCAGACTTTGCAGCAGCAGTTTCTTCAGCTACTTTAGGAATATTAAGTATGTCGCCACCATTTGATACCATTGATGAAAAGTCTAATACTTGATTTCTTAACTGAAATTTTCTTTCAGCATAATCAAGAATCGCATCTCTCCACATTTCTGGTATAAAATTAGCAGCAGTTGTTGTAGTTACATTTGCCATTTTATGTACTCTCCTTAAGTTTTAAAAATGTTATTTTTTCTTAAGGTAATGACTTATTAAGTCCTTGTGCGAGTCCCTACGCTTTGAATTATTATCTAACTCGTTGAAAGGGTTTCCTTTAAACTTTGTAACGGAAACTTTGTTTTCAACTTGTCCTACATTAACTCCAGCTCGTGTTTCAAATTCTGAAACTATGTCACGCAAAAGAGATAAATCATCTACCTTCTCAAATTTTTCTCTTTTCGTTTCAGGAATTTTACCCAGAAGAGAATCTCTTTCTTGAGTCACATACTGATTAAAAGATTCAGAAACTTCGCTAAACTTTGTTTCTAACTCTTTATTTTTATTCTGTTCTTCAATTAAGAGAGCTTTGTATTCACCCTGCTCTTCTAAAGTCTTTTTACGCTGTTCTTCCTGTGCAGTAGCTACTTCTTGAACTTTTGATTTAAGATCATTTCGTTCTTTTACTAGCTCCTGAAAACGATAATATGGAACAGCTTGTTCTGTCTTTTTTTCGTCTTGACTGACTTGAGGTTCTTTTACAGCTTCCTCAATGGCTGTATTCTGTTCTAATTCAGACATTTTTACTCCTTAAGTGGATTATTATATGACATTAAGTTAATTATGAATTAAATTAATCACAATTAGAATGTCAAAGAAAATTAAAGAGTTTGAGTTCAAGCAAAAATGGTTCGATTATATGAACTATAAACCTCACGCAGGTCAGCGTAAATTACACTTCCCAGAGAAAGCAGGTGCTTCTTATTTTGTAAATATTTGTGGTAGACGATATGGAAAAACTACTGCAGCGTATCGTGAAGCAGAATTTTATGCAGCACAACCGAATCAAAAGATTTGGCTTGTTGGATTATCTTATAAGAAATCAAGACTAATGTTTCGTGAAGTATGGAAAGATATGGTAGCAGGGAAAGCAAATGATATTGAACGAGCATCAGAAAAAGAACAGTATATCAAATTCAAATGGGGAACAACCGTAGAAGGTATGTCTTGTGAAAATCCAGACTCTCTTGTTGGTGAAGGTGTAGACTTATTGATTATTGACGAAGCAGCAAAGATGCCAAGAAAGATTTGGGATATGTATTTATCTCCTACCCTTATTGACAGAAAAGGAAAAGCTATTTTTATTACTACGCCTGAAGGGTTTAATTGGATATATGACTTGTACTTGTTAGGGCAAACAGATGACAAGTGGTATTCAGTACAATCTCCAAGTTGGGAAAACGAACACGCATTTCCAGATGGCGAGAAAGATTCTTTCTTGATGGAACGAAAAAGAAATATGTCCAAAGAACTATTTGACCAGGAGTTTGCAGCCAAGTTTACTTCTATGGAAGGACGAGTATATCCATTTGATAGACAAAAAGATATGGGTGATGTTCCGTACCAGGAAAACCTACCAACTTATTGTTCAATGGACTTCGGATTTAGAATGCCATCAGTATTATGGTTTCAAACCTACAAGCAAGATGGGAATTGGCATATCAATATTATTGATGAAATTATTCACGAACGCAATATTCCAACTGATAAACTTGCAGAGATGATAAAGAAAAAGAATTATCCAGTGATTACTTATTATGGTGATCCAGCAGGTAGTTTCGTGCAAGGACAATCTGGTATGGGGGATATTCATATCTTTAGAAAGCACGGAATTTTTGTAGAGTATCGTATGGACAAACTATCCAGAGATATACAATCTGGTGTGAGTTATTGTCGTAGTTTTTTTGAAAATGCAGATGGATTACGCAGAATTAAAATAGACAAAAGATGCGTAGGTATTGCAGAAGATTTCGAGGGATATAGATTCCCAGAAGCAGTAGAAGGGAAAGCTATCTCTAATAATCCAATCAAAGATGGATTCTATGAACACGGTTGCGATGCCTTCCGATATTTTATATTGAATAGATTTCCAATTAGAAGTAACTTCATTGGAAGAATATCACGATAAAAAGGAATACTTTGATGGTTTTAACAGCACGAGAAATTATACAAGACTCATTAACTAACTTTAAAGAAGAACAAGCGAAAGCTCGTAGAGAAGAAGTAAGAAAGTTTTTAGACTATTATTCAGGTTCTTTAACCGAACAATACATCGAAGGATATTTTAAATCTGACGCATTCCAAGAGATTCCTCATTACAATACCAACATCGTGAAAAAATTCGTCAATCGTATGTCTAAGATTTATACTATCGGTGCTAAAAGAAATGTAAGCGATAGATATTTAGATTTAACCTCTGTAAAAAATGCTCGTATGAAACAAATGGAACGAATGACTCGTTTGCTTGGTTCTACTGCAACTTATGTAATGTATGATGAGTTAGAAGAACGCTTTGAATATCGTCCTATTTATTATTTTGAGCCATACTTTGGTGACAATCCATACAGACCTGAAGCTATTGTATATCCAATGATGCACGGACACGCAGACCTATCTGACACAGATGAGCTAATGTATGCGTATTGGGATAGCGAATTACACTTAAAGTTTAATGAGAACGGTGATATTCTTGAAGAGGTACAGCACAACTTAGGTATATTACCTTTTGTATTTACACATAGAGAAGAGCAATTAGACTCTTTCTTTGTAGAAGGTGCATCAGACTTAGTATCTGCTAATGAGCATATCAATATTACAATGACTGAAATGCAATTAGGACTACGATTCCAAATGTTTGGACAACCAGTAGTAACTGGACTTATTTCTGACAATAGCAATGTAAGAGCAGGATCAGATGAAATTTTAACTTTACCTGAAGGAAGCACATACGACATAGTTGCACCAGAAGGAAATGTAGAAGCTGTTATTGAAAACATCAAATGGCAAATAGAATTAGTAGCGTTAAACAATCATTTATTCGTTACCTTTGCACAATCAGGTGGGGAAGTGCCAAGTGGTATATCACTAATGATTAAAGACTTAGAACGCCACT
>VMHT01128244.1_pt1 | contig 11457 bp, 8 predicted proteins | sample 4693611 | NCBI WGS metagenome assembly VMHT01 (sample SAMN12280063, study PRJNA550983) | marine metagenome | isolation source: seawater sampled from same location over 5 years 0.02-0.2 micron viral filtrate | place: USA: collected off the coast of southern California halfway between the port... ... | reverse complement strand
ATCTATATTGTTTATGGTTTCATCCTCTAGTGCAATATCACCAGTTGTTCTTACAACAATCTCTGATGCTTGAACCACTGGTTGAACTCCTACTGGATTTGCACTACTATTTAGTGTCCAGTTCTCAATAGGTATCTGTCCTTCATTAGCTAATATCACATTTGTTTCCAGTGCGACATTAGGATTGTCGATTAGACCAGAGGTTTCCAATCCGACCTTATCACCAGCGTCAGTAAAGGATGAGTCTGTTCCGTCTAGTATGATAGAGTCATCTCCATCACCTTGTTCTAGTAACACCGAATCTATATTGATAGAACCTAATGCACTTTCTAATACAATATTGTTACCATCATGATCTAAAATATGTTCTATGGTTGAGTTACTTGAAATATCTTCTTCAATAATACTTCCAGATAACTCTAACGTAAATCTATTTCTCTTATCAGTCTGTTGTATTAAATAACTATTTGCATCTGTTGATGTGCTATCAGTTCCGTTTAAAAGAATTTGTCCAAAATTCTCAAGTAGAATACCAGTATTCTCAACTGCGTTTGCATTATCTTGTTCTACTGATCTACCTAAAATATCTGTGATGATAATTTTATTTGTCTCTAATACATCACTGAATATTAAACCACCTATCTGACTAATCACAGGTGAAGTATCATCATGGTCATCTTCTAACACTACTCTATCACCTTGATTCACAGTAAACCCAACTGGAAATGCAAATCTGTCTGACTCTGCCAAAATAACAGAATCACCATCACCCTGTTCTAACAAAATTCTATCTTTTAATCCCCTAGTGACAAAACCTTGATCCTCATTTAAAACTCTATTACCATCTTCCATCAAAATATTGTCACCAGCATTAGAGGAAGAACCATCTGTTCCATTTAACACAATGTGATCTAAATCTTCATCACCTTCTAATAAAATTGGAACTGTGTCATCGTTAAGTGGAGGCATACCATCTAAGACTAAATTACCAGATTCAAAAGAACTTGCTGTTGAGTTCTCTAATTGTAGTGACGATGGAGCTCCACCAAATGGTTTTTGTGCAAGTTGTAATAAAAGATTTCTTGCAGTCCTAACGGTTGGTCTTGTTGATATATCTACTGTTGTTCTCTTAACTAGAACTCTCTCTGCCTTACCACTTGGTGCATGAGAGGTTTCTGACATGACTCTACCACCACCATCTTCATTTGTATTTCTCTCTGCATTACCTTCAAATAAAATATTCTCACCAGCATTAGATGATGTGCTATCTGTTCCATTGAGAATAATTGTGTCATCTCTGTCACCCCTGTCACCAGCTGGTGCAACCTCTAACCTACTCTTAATAACTTGGTCAAATATAGTTTCAAATGTAGATGCAAGTATTGGTGAGAATCTATCATCACCAGTGAATCCTGTCAAGTCCGAACCAGCATTTGTTACTGCAACAGATATTGCAGATGCGATGGATACTTTACCGAATGGTCTAAACCCAGCCGGATGAACTGCCTTTTTAAGTTCATTCACATAAGTTCCAAATGCCTCACCGACTTGAACCTCATATGAATAATCTTGATAATAATAAGAGTCTTGCACACGAATTAAATCCTCACCAAGTAAACTTTGTATTCCAGTGTATTGTCCAACTCCCACCGAAGTTTGTCCAACCTCTCCTGTTACAGTTGCAATATCTGCTTTAATAATTGTTGCTGTTGCACCTGTAGAATCTGTTATAGTAACATTATCTTTACTAAAGTCTATTGGTTCTTCATTAATAATATTATCACCAGCATCTGCTGAAGTGCTAGTTGTTCCATCTAATAGTATATCACCACTACCTGTTTCATCCTCACTCAATACATTATCAGTTATGTCAGTTGAACTAGCATCAGTTCCATTTAAAATTAATCTATTTCCAGCTTCCTCTGTCGCAACAACTTCACCAGCTGCTGTTCCGTCAGAGTCAATACCATCAAGAAGTAAAAATTGTCCTGACAAATTTTCTTGGTATCTATTTAATTTAATTACGTTTACACCTGATTCTGGAGCAATAAAACTTGAATCACTAACCTCTAAAATAATTCTATCACCAGTGTCAGAAAGTCCAGTTATCGTAAATCTTGGTTCACTTTCCTCCATGACTAAGATAGAATCTTGTCCATCGTTAGAACCAACTTCTAATAAAATATTATCATTTTGGTCAACACCACCAGATGCAGTTTGGTCAAATCCTATTCTTGATTCCCTTGTGACTGCAAGAGTTTCTTGCATCAAAAAACCAAGTCCTGTATCAGTTGCATCTTCTAATAAAAGTCCACGAATCGCAGTTTGACTCGCATCGAGTAAGACATTATCACCTTCATTTTCTATAGTGATTTCTGGGTCTGGTGTGTATGCAAGTCCACCCATACCAGAGTGATTAACACAATAGTAGTAGAGGTCTGGAGCTCCAGTTGCAACAACTATCTGAATGTAAGCACCTGTTGTTCCTACCTCAATGTAAGATGCAGAGGTCGTGACACCTGTGGTGTATTCAACTCCACTCCCATGTGTTCCGTTTGGTGTTATTGAAAATTTGAGTTGATGATTCTTTGTCGATACTGCATTGTATAACGAACTATCTGATAAGTCAAAGTAATAAGTGTTACCCTCTGTTAATCGAAGCGTTGGTTGTGCAACACTATCAATTGCAAAAATATTAGCTGTGTCAGTTGCATTTCTGACTACTTTCACTTTCTTAACAAAACTTCTTGCAGCTGGTGTTGTGGCTGCAGTTCCATCCAATATTATGTCTTCTCCATCCTCAAAGTCTTGTGTGTCTTCCAGTAAAATACCACCAGCAATATCACCAGTATTTGTTCCAAGTTCTAAATCTATACCCTCATTAAAAGTAGCAGTTGATTCTTGTTCAACACGAACAACATTTTCAAATTCTGTATCAAGAACATTTGTATTTGAGTCAAAACCTTTAACTGTTCCAACATGAGAGGATAGTGTGTTACCATTTGCAAAAGTTCCAGAGACATCTTTAAGAACAAAGTGAGCTCTAGGTGTGACTGCTGGAACTTGTGATGTAGAATAATTAAATCCTACATTATTAACTTTGAATGATTTAACACTACCAATATCATCTGTAGTCGCAAGTAAAGCTGCACCTGTTCCTGTTGTTGTTGTAATTGCAACTGTGGGTAAATCAGTATATCCACCACCACCATTTTCAACATGAACTTTTTGTATCGCACCAGCCTCTGACGCACTGAACGTATTAAACTCTAATACTATCTGGTCTGTATCTGTTGTGTGCGTGTCCTCAGTTTCAAAAACAGTATCAGTAAGAAGTTGATGTCCAGCATCTGTGCCTGTTGAATCTATTCCATCTAAAAGTAAAAAGTTCGTAAGATTACCACGAACATAAATCTCTGCACCATCTGCTGGTGCAGTGGTAAATGTCAAAGTTGTTCCACTTGCAGTCCAATTAGTAGGAGTTTCTAAAGATGGATTGGTCTCTGGAAATATTGCGTTGTTAATCGTGACGACTATAGTGTCTGTGGCTGCACTTAAATTTGTCAGTGTAAATACTGTCGTTGTTCCATCACCTAAAAAGTTCTGGTCTAACACCTCTTCAAGTTGAATATTAAATGGTTCAAGATGTGTTTGAGTTGCAGTCTCTAGTATAATACTATCAGATGTAAATGTGGAGTCATCAAGTGTTCCTGCTTCTTGTTGAATACCACCACCAATCATACTGACGAAACCAGTCGCAGAGGCAGTTAGTGTATCTGATGTAGAAGCTGTAAATGTTAGGGTATCTCCAACTTCATACTTTGTTCCCACATCATCAACTTTAACTTCACTGACTGAACCACTGTTAATTTCATTTACGACAATCTCTGCAAACTCATTTCCCAAACCCTCAATAACAACTGGTTCATTTAAGTCATGAAGAATACCATCGTTGACAGGACTTGCACTTGTAACGATTGACGATACTGTGTACTTTACATTTAAATCTCTAGTGTTTGATAGACCAGTTATAGTTTCCCCAGAGGTAAATGTTCCTGATACGTTTTCAAGTTCAAACTCTGTTATGGATGTTGTGCCTTCTTGAAATGCAACAGAACTAACCACTGTCGCAGTTGCACCAGAACTCTCTCCTGTAATGATTGAATCAATGACTTCAATTCCAAGAACACCTGATGTAACAGGTGTAACACGCATGATTGTTTTTTGACCCCAATCACCATTTGATAATCTGAGTATGTTTTCTGTTGGGTAAAATATTTCTGGTTGTTCACCTAAGAACAATCTCATAAAAAGTTTGTGACCCTCTGATGTTCCTTTAGCTGCATAGAGGTCTTTAATATTTTTTATGAGATTCCTCTTTGACACTCCTGATGCGAGAGTGTTCGGTATTGCGTTCATGAATGAGTTACGGAACTCATCTAAGAAATCAAAGATTGTATTATCTGTGTTTGCGTACTCTAATAACTGTTGAATGTTTTGAACTGGATTTGCACGATACTCTTTTATCGTTCCTGTTGCACCAGAAGTTCCACCTGTGATTGTTTCACCAGTAACAAACTTTTGTTGTGAACTAATGTAGACATAATTATTTCTTAAATCTTGTAGTAATACTGTTGCAGTTGCACCAGAGGTAGAACCTGTAACTGTTTCGTTTTCAACAAAGTTTGAAGTAGTTCCAGTTCCCTTTTCAGTAACTACTCTATCACCATCTGAATTTAAAATGTAACTGGTAGTTGCAGTTTCTTGAATTACATACTCAACTGACGGAGTGTCTAAAGTTATTCTTCCAGCCTCAAGATATTGATAGTAATGTTTTAGGAAACGAACAAAGACAGGATGGTCTGACTGAACAAAGTCAGGAACTTGACCCTCTATTAAGGGTGAGACTTTTGTTACTAATTTAGAATCGTTTTTACTCATCTCTTATCCACCAGCATACACATTACCAGAACCCTGTGCAACAACACTACCACACGCAACTGGATCACCTATTCTTCCTACTTGTAAATTATTTGCAAATACAGTGGACGAACCAGATGCTAAATTTGAACTATGACTTGAACCATCTGTAACACAAACATGAACAGCCCAAGTGTCTGTTGACCTGTGAACTGCAATGTTGTTTACAAATACAGTTGAACTTCCACTCGTAGAAACTCTAGGTGGAAAACATCCATGTCCTGACCCTAAGTCTCCAAGTCTAGTAACTGACGGCATCACTCACTCCTTGTTCTATGTTTGTCCTGTAAGAATCTGTTGCATAATAGTTAGTCAAGAATGTTCCAGCAGTTGAGTAGTTTTGTGTAATGGGAACATAACCATTTACATTGTCTGCATTTGCAAAACCAAAAGTAAATACATCTGTTCCTTTTTGTTGGTATTGTATTTTTATGTTTACTTTTGATTGTTGAGTTGAGTCTGGTTTCATTTCATACAATTCAAATCCTTGTGGTATCTCAGAGTATTTACCACTGTAATTAACCTGATTACCACCAAGAGAAATATTGGGTGTGCTTAAATCTGATTCTCCTCTTGGAACATACTTTGCAGTTGCACTTGGAAACAACTCATCAACTGTGTAGTATCCTGATATAGTTGCACCAGCTATAAACGCAAATCCAGATACCGTTGAGGCTGTCGTTGCAGATGCAGTTCCAGAATGAGAATTTTGAATCGCTTGAATCTCTGCGTCAGTGCTATTATCTTGACTACCTAAGTCTGGTATTAAACTTTCAGTCACTTGTATAAAATTAGTCACGGTCACGTTTGCACCTTCCACTTGAGGAAAAAGACGAACATATAATATTTCACCATAATTTTCATTATCGCCAGCTGCCTCAGTTCCACTACTATCTGGAACTCTTACCCAATAGGTATAAGTGAACTCTTGGTTAGTAAACACCTCTATGGAACTTGGAAGTGTGTCAGAATTAAAATCTGTTATTGCAGTTCCAGTGTGAGAAGAACCACTTGACCATATGTTACTGAAGGCTATGGTTGGTATAGATGGCATATTAGTAACCTGATGATGTTGCAGTTGACGCTGGTGTTGATACCGTTGTACTTGTTACTGTTCCACCACTTGTTACCGTTGTTGTGTATCCTGTTCCTGTGGTTGTAGTTTGGTCAACTGAACCAGTGATGGTTGTGTTAGTCAAATCTATTTCTAATATCTGATTACGAACTGGAACAACATCATTTGAATTTGGTATTGCAGTCATTCTTATTGACAATGATGTTTCATCATCTACATTTGATATTGCAGTAATCGTAAGTGGATTGATTGTAACCTTTCCGTTTGTATAATCAATCGTGCCTGCAGCTGAATCAAAGTAAACTCTTGCACCAGCAACTAAAGAATAAATTCTAAGGTTGCCTGCACCATCATCATCAAAGAAATACTCCGTTGTTTCACCAAGATAAAATCCTGTTGATGCAATGATACCACCAGCATCTGCATTGTGTCCTGAGTGTGGATTGAAAAGTATGTTTGCAAAGTTTACGATAAATGATTGTTTAGTTGACAAAGTGGGTGTAATAAATTTACCCATTGTAACGGTTACTGTGTTATTTAATATTGCAGTATCAGTATCATCAATCTGCCCTGTAAGTTTAGAATGTCTAAACGGATTATTAAAGTTTTTTAAATTACTGTCATTGTATGCAGATATTGTATCGTTAATTATAGACTCTAGTCCACTCTTTGTTTGTGTAGTAGAGTTTGAATCATATGCAAAAGAAACACCTAATATTAAGAACGTGGTTTCTGCATCAACGATTACAGGAGTAACAGATGATACTTTATACTTTCTTAAATCTGTAACTAGTTGAGTTTTCTGTGCATCTGATAAATTTAGTCCTGTCGTTGATTTGACTGATATGAAAACTTTACCATATTCTGGTGTGTCACTTACACCTGTACTGGTGTCGTAACTTCCATCCTCTCCACCCCACACTGAGACAGCTTGTGTATTTGCAAAAAGTTTTTTAACATAAACTTTGTAATCTTCCGTTGTAACTGCACGACCTTGTGATGCGTAATCAAGTGGTGCGTTAAGTTTGATTGAAGTCAATGATTCTGGTTCTGCACCACCAAATGCAGATGAAACAATTGCTGTGGTTACACTTGTTACACCATCTATAGCCCCAGAGTTTGAAAATGAATTTGCACCATTTGCTTCAGATTTATTTGTTACAACATAAGACAATACCACAATGTTGTCATCAGCAAGTGCCTTACTTACAACACCATCACCAAAGTAAACTTCAAACTTTCCTATCTCAACTTCTTGTAAATAATAAACTGTGCTTGTTGAAGTAAGTTGTGATATGTCAGTTGCCCGAGTATAAGTTGTCGTTGTAGAATCAGAAGATGAGTTTTGTACTTTGACAGTCAAGGTCGTTGTGTCTGCACGATTATCTGCAAGTAAAAATCTTTGGTCTACATTAGAACTATCAACTGTATATTTTGTTGTTACATATGTTCCTTCGTAAATTTCTGTACCATCAAAGTTAACTGTGTTACCAGAGTTTGCACTTGTGACATCAGATGTCGTAACAAACTGATATGATGTTCCATCTACTGTCGTATTAAACGCAGTTCCAGCTGACATGGTTTTACTTGAGTCTGATGTGGTGAGTGAAACATTTATTGTTGCCTTTGGGGCTCTACAAGAAGTGACTTCATAACCAAGTGTCTTTGCGTGTGATACAATACTTGACCTAAGTGACGCACTATCGAGAAACATTTCGTTTGCTAACATATTTGCATTGAATCCAAGATAGTGTGTGTTGTACGCAAGAGTGTCTAGTAGTATCGACATACCAGAACCCTCAAAGTCATAGTCTTTAAATTCTGTCTGTGATTTTAAAAAGTTTTTTAAATTTGCTTTAATATCATCGAAATCAAGTTCGGTGACTCTTAATTTAGTATCTGCCATTATCGTAATCTCTCTAACAAGATTGTTAAGTCTACAAGTTCTGTAGGAGTATTTAAAACATAAAACTCCACACTCACATCATATGCATTACGATCTAAATTTGGAAATGCTCTGACTGCAACTAATCTTGCTCGTGGTTCAAAGTTATTAATAACATCTTCAATCTTTCTAGTGAGTATGACAGCTGTTACAGGTGTCATCAATTCAAATAACATATCCCTTACACCAGAACCAATCTCTGGATGAAAAGGTTTCTCATAATGATTAAGAAGAACTAAATTACGAATGGAACGCTTGACTGCTTGTATGTCTGTGACTTTACTGATATCACTATCAGAAGTTTTTCTACCAAAGAACAAGTCAAGGTCAGTATATTGTCTTGAGTTTCTATCACTGTTGTTATTTGCTTGTGCATCAATGTATGCAGACACCTATAACTCCTATTGTTTTTATTATCATATTATTTATACGAGTTATGTAGAATAAGAAGAGTATGATGTTGACTCATTATAGTCAGGAACATTATACCCAGCAGTAAAAAATATTTTTCTAAATCTAGTGTACTGTTCACCACCACCATCTCTCCATTCACGTTTAAGTAATATGTCAAGATGAAATCTCCCCCTCTTTGGATTATCGTAGTACGTTCCTATACCTGTGAATCCAGTATCTATTGCGAGTTGTAAAAAGTCTTGACTTTGTTTTACTGTAAGTTTACCCACCACTATATCAATAGCCTTTCCTGTTCGATGAGGAAACGAACCTCTTACAGCTGCATTTCTGCGAAGACCTCTGTATCCACTTGTAACAGTTAGTTTGTTTAAGTCAGGATATAGAGTAGACCAAGATGTTGCAAGAGTGTCAATGAGTTGTCCAAGTTCTGAACGTATTCTTTTATCCACATCACCAGCCCAATTCCAAAGACTTGAAACATATTCTGCCTCTACAAACGCACCATCTAAATGTGACGAATACAATCCAAGTTTTGATGCACTCTTAAAACCAAAAGGGTCACCATTCCAAGTCTTTCCATTGTCGATTGTTTTTTGTCGTAGAAATGCAACATCAGAATTATTTTGAGTAATGTATTCTAAATTATTTGGATTATCTAATTCAAAGTCTCCATCGTAACTATTCCATGAACCAATGTATCTTTCACTTTCAATTGGAGTATCGGTAAACACATCATTGTCTTCAAGTTGTTCGTCTTGTTGTTTACGCAAATCATTCGCAGTCGTATAGTTACTTGCAAATCCCTCTGGAACACTTGATGTTGGATAAGAATCTTGCACTTCTGATTGTGGGTCAGATATAATTTTTGTAGGAGTTTGTACAGTGGCTGCTTGAGATTTATTAAAGTGAACTGTTGCAGCTTCTAAATCAAACTCACCATTTTCATCTGTTAACTCATCATGAGGTTTAATGTCTATGTCGTATCTACCTGTAACTTCTGTTGCAATACTCTCTCCATAGACTTGTGTGACTTTACCAGTGACATCTGTTCTTTGTGTTGAACCAAAAACTTCATCAACTGTTCCGTGAACTTCTTGTTTTAGATTACCTCTAATTACTTCTATCTTATCTCCATCAACAATCGTATTCATGTTTCCTTGAACGTAAGTGTTAACATCACCTTCAACTGTTAGATTAACTGTTCCTTTGACGTTGACATATTCAGTTCCAACAACAACTTCGTATTTGTCACCCACGATACGAATGGATTTATCGCCATCTGCATCAACCTCATAGAATGTTCCAGACTTATGATACTCATGGATTCTTTCACTTGTATCCGTATCATCAAACTCTTTGATATGTCCACTCTCACTTTCAAAGACATGATTCTTTGGATAGGTAGGATTGTTTCTTGGTGTAACAGCAATCGTTAAATCATTACTTGAAAGTTCTCCCCACTCTATACCACCAGCTGTTGGAACATCTCTTGTTCTTCCTTTTGGAGAAGTACCATCATCGTAGTCTGTATCCTTGACATCAATAACTTTATGTTCTTGTCCAATATCATTTCTTGCAAGACGATTCGTGTCACTCTCTCCTAAATCATGTCCAGAGGTTGGATTAGGATTCTGTGGATATTTTCCATTAGGGTCATTGAACCCCTTTAAGGTCTCTGATTTAGAAAGAGGAACACCAGGCAGTGTTCCCATAATCATTGGTTGTTGTTTGTCTTTTGCGTCCATGAAGAAACCAACTACCCAAGTTCCTTCTACTAAGAATGATGGAGTGTTTCCCATACCTTGCATGGATGGGTCGGTAACAGGATGCATGACATGAGCCCACGGTAAATCTTCCGTAGGTATTAATTTTTTGTCTTCTGTGTGATAACCCAAACAACGAACTCTTACTCTTCCAAGTTTGTCTGGATCGTTTCGGTCTTCAACAACTCCTGTGAACCAGATGAATCCATCTAGCCCCATATATTCATTGTTCACTTATTTTTTCTCCTTGATAAAATATTTATATCAAAGAAAAAGAAACTCGTACAACACTCTTAATATTATGATAATAAATGGTGAAAGAACTATACCATAAAAAAGAATACTATCAAATGAGTAATCTTTAATATTGTCAAGTGAGTAGTCTTTTTGTTGAGTCTCACGAATCGGTATGTTTAAAGGTCTTCTTGAGTTCTCTGGACGAAACCGCACTTGACCTGTAAGTTCGTGAGTGATGTCTCTCCATCTTGTTTTTTTATATTCCATAGTGTACCTTAAATTGATATCTTAAAATAAAAAATGCACTTGCAAGAGGTATGCAAGCCCATATCCAAAATAACCAGTGATGCAACCTTGATCTTTTTCTACGCATGAATGTTATTTTCTTTTCTCTCAGTTTTGGGGGGTGGGGCTGTTTAGAAAATCATCGACTTGTTTCTCAGTCCTAAACAATCGCACTTGTGTTCGATCTGGTATATTCCAACTTTCATTCGTAGCACTCTTCTGCCAGAATCCAAACTGGTCACGATACGCACACCACTCTTCAGTTGGTTTCTTGACTAAACTTCTTTCCATTTTGTTTCTCTCTCTTCTTTATGAACTTAGAAAGTATATCCTTAAACGAAGTCAACTCTCTTCTCATGTTTCTATTTTCCTCTTTTAGTTTTTGTATTTCACTCCACTGATTAAATACTCTCTTTTGTTTTAAGTTCATATTCATCACCTCATTGTATTCATCTATTGGATTTAATTTTTTCATTAGTTCTTAACATGACCTCGTATCGTTTAGGTATGGTGAATCTTTTTGGTGGGGGGTTTGGATTTTTTTGGTCACTACAGAAACGCATTTTTTTCTGTAGCACTTCCATCACTTTATGAGTTCTTTAATCTTGTCAAGAGACAATTGTAAATCGTGTAGTGTGTCTTCGATTTCGTAAGCTGCATAACAACAAGATTGTGAAAGATCATCTAAATTATTTTCCATTTGATTCAGTATCGTTAATATTTTTTCCTGTTGTATATCTTTCACTAATTCTTTCACT
>VMHT01082632.1_pt1 | contig 11458 bp, 15 predicted proteins | sample 4693611 | NCBI WGS metagenome assembly VMHT01 (sample SAMN12280063, study PRJNA550983) | marine metagenome | isolation source: seawater sampled from same location over 5 years 0.02-0.2 micron viral filtrate | place: USA: collected off the coast of southern California halfway between the port... ... | reverse complement strand
CATGCGCAAGCGAGATTTGTATCGCAATATATTGATTGAAAACAAAATGCTGGACATGATGGAGACAGCAGACAAGCAAACAGGACAGCCAGGAAAGGGTATTGCCGCAATGCTTGGCGGTTTAAATGATAGATTCAAGGGAGCAATGAATGCTATAGATTTTGCCATACAGGGGCATCATCGTTCTGCAATGGGGCCGTTTATAGATCAGATAAGTAAAGCTGGTTTGTTACAAGACTTTAGACATATGAAAGGTGATTTTGAAAAAGAAGTCACAAGAGCTTTAGCTGAGTTCAATGGTGCAAAAAATGTAGGCCCGTATTCAGATAAAGCAAAGCAATTAGCTGGATTCATGCACGAAGCGCAAGAAAAGATGCGTAGAAGGAAAAACTTATTTGGCGGTTTTGTGCAAAGAAAAAAAGGCTACATAGTCAGGCAGACACACGATAGATTAAAGTTAGCTAAGTTAGGTCGTGAAGAATGGAAAGCTACTATTCGTGACAAGTTAGATTATGAAAAGATGGGCGTGCCTAGAGATGAAATTGATAGATTTTTAGATAGCGCATATGGGGCAATCTCAACTGGCATAAGAAGGCAAAAACACAAGAATGGAACAGATGTTGTAGACAAGAGTTTAGATGTAACTGACTCTATATTCTCTTATGCTGGCCCCGGCAATCTTGCCAAGAAACTAAGTCAACACAGATTATTAGAATTTAAGTCACCAGATGATTGGTATGAATACGATCAAAAGTTCGGCAATAAATCATTGGGCGCTAGTTTTAGTGAGGACATGAGATCAAGCGCTAGAGATATATCATTGATGCAGTACCTAGGCACTAATCCAGAAGCCATGCTTAAAAGAGTTATAAAGCGCGGTCAGGAAAAATATAGAGATTTCCCTGAGAAGGAAAAAACATTTAAGACTGAACACTATGAAAATATATTAAAAGAGCTAACTGGAGAAGTAGATATCCCAGCTAATGAGACTGCGGCCACATGGGGTAGAAGAATACGCGCACTACAAACTATGGCAAAACTAGGTGGATCAGTTATATCTGCATTTTCAGATATGGCGGCTTTTGCGGCTACTAGACAATTTCAAGGAAAAGGTTTCTTTGAGTCATGGATGGATGCCTTTCAAGCGCCATTAAAAGGTTTGATGCCGGGTGAGGCTAATGCTTATTTAAGATCAGTGGGCATTGGTGTAGATGGTTTGCTTGGAGACTTCACAGCAAGATTTTCATCAGGCGATGAGATACAAGGCCAAACTAGCAAGATGATGCAGTTATATTTCAAAGCTAACTTATTACAGCCTTGGACTGACGCAAACAAAAGAGCTATTGGCCAAATGCTTTCTAATGAATTTGCAACAGAAGGTAATCTACCTTTCAGCCAACTAACGCCAGAAAGACAAAACTTATTTAGCATATATGGCATTGATGCAGAAAGGTGGGATGTTATAAGAGCTTCTGCTGGCAAAGCTGAAGATGGCAATATGTATATACAACCGGGGCTAATTGAAGTGCCAGAGACAGGGCGCTTCAAAAAAATGAGCGCGGCATCCAAAGAAAGATACGTTGAAGAAAGCAAGCAGATGATTACATCATTATTTCTCAACGAAGCAGATGTGGCAGTACCAACGCCCGGCGCAAGAGAAAGGGCGATATTGCGTAGGGGTTATCCACCGGGGTCAGGAGCAGGCGAAGCGGCTAGATATATGTTTCAGTTCAAATCTTTTAGCGTAACGATTATGACTAAGGTTTTGCAGAGACAAACTCGCGGATATGGAACAAACGGCATACTGGATAGTAAGTTTTACTCTAGCAGAGGAATGGTTGGTCTGGCTGGATTTATAGCTACATCAAGCGCTTTAGGTCTTATTTCATATCAGTCAAAACAGATGCTCAAAGGTCGTGAGCCAAGAGAGTTAAACGCAAAAACCATTATGGCTGGGATGTTGCAGGGTGGCGGTGCTGGCATATATGGTGACTTTTTGTTTGCTGAATACAACCGCTTCGGTGGTGGCTTTGTTCAAACATTAGCAGGGCCAACAGTAGGCAGTGTAGGCGGTCTGATTGATTTGATTAATAAAACGACAACATTGTCAGCAGAGGGAGATTTCGAGTTTAGTAAAGTAGGGCCACAAGGTGTTAATTTATTGAAATCCAATCTACCTTTTATGAATTTGTTTTATACCAAGCAGGCAATGGACTACTTAATATGGCATCAGCTACAAGAATTGATGCGCCCTGGCTATCTCAAAAGGCATGAGCGCACGTTAGAGCGTGAATATGACCAGAAATACTTTCTACCGCCAAGCTCAATCGTAAAACGTGGTGGTGGCTTTGAATGATTAAACTGTATAAAATGCGTACAAACAGGAATATATAATGGCTGACTTTAGTATTAATGATGTAACGAGACGTACCCAGTTTGTGAATAACACTGGGTTAGGCCCGTTCGCGTTTACTTTTGAGATTTTTACAGAAACCGATATAGCTGTTTACAAGAACACTACACTTCTGACATTGACCACAGATTACACTGTAACGATCAATGCTAACGGCACAGGCTCAATTACACTGACAGGATCAGGTAATGGTACGGCGCTGATAACCACAGATATATTGACTATTGTTGGCGCTAGAAACCTAGAGCGAACAACTGATTTCGTAACAGGTGGTGACTTACTAGCCAGCAGTTTGAATGAACAGCTAGATAGTCAGGTAATCATGGTTCAGCAGTTAGATGAGAAGTTAGCCAGGTCAATACGTTTTGATTCATTCGATCAGTTCACTGATGCAACCATGCCAGCCAAAGCAGATCGACTAGGTAAATACCTGCAATTCAATAGCACTACAGGTGATCCAGAAGCAGGGCCAAATAGCGCAGACGTAACAACGCTGGCAGACGTAGCAACTGATATTGCCACACTGGCAGACATTGAGGATGGCACAGATGCCACAGACGCTATTCAAACAGTGGCAGGGATTAGTTCTAATGTTAGCACTGTAGCTGGAATCAGCTCTAATGTTACATCCGTAGCAGGCAATGCAACCAATATAAACACAGTAGCGGCAGATGGCACTGATATCGGTACAGTCGCAACGAACATTGCCAATGTAAACACAACTGCTACCAATATATCTGATGTTAATACAGTAGTAACTAATTTAGCGGCCATACAAGACGCTCCAACGCAGGCAACCAATGCGGCTAATAGTGCAACGGCAAGTGCAAACAGCGCGACAGCTAGTGCTAACAGCGCAACTGCATCAGCATCGAGCGCAACATCTGCGGCTTCAGCCCAGACTGCGGCAGAGACAGCAAGAGATCAGACACTCACAGCATTTGATGATTTTGATGATCGTTATCTAGGACAGAAAGCTAGTGATCCTACATTAGATAATGATGGGGATGCGTTAGTAGCAGGCGCTTTATACTTCAATACCACAGATGATGTGATGAAAGTATATGAAGGCTCAACATGGGTAGCGGCATATGCCTCACTATCTGGTGCTTTACTTACAGCGAATAACTTATCTGATCTTGCTGATGCCAGCGCGGCTAGAACAAACCTTGGTTTAGGTACTGCGGCAACAACCGCATCAACTGATTATGCAACTGCGGCACAAGGCACAAAAGCAGATAGCGCACTGCAAGATGTGGTTGATGATATAACACCGCAGTTAGGCGGAAACTTAGACCTCAACACAAGTGATGTTACTGGAACAGGCGATATCAACATAACAGGATCGGTTACTGCAACATCATTTTCTGGCGATGGTTCATCGCTGACAGGTATTGCTAGTGATGTAGTCGATGACACTACGCCACAACTTGGTGGTGACTTAGACTTAAACTCTAATGATATAACTGGCACTGGTAACTTAAGCTTTACTGGGAATGTAACTGCTTCTGCTACTTCTACAGAAACTAGGTTCTTTGATATTGGTGTAGGTCGTACAGGCAATGGTGCATCGTATGCTGATTTTGTTGGTGATACTACTTACACTGACTATGGCTTACGAGTATTAAGGGCAGGCGGTGGTGCAAATACAACCAGCCAGATAATACACAGAGGCACTGGTGATCTACGCATACAGACTACTGACGCTGGTTCAATTAAGTTTAGAACATCAAACACAGAGCGTGCTGGTATTAGCTCGACAGGTGACTTCAGCTTTAACTCAGGTTATGGTTCTGCGGCAACTGCTTATGGGGTTAGAGCATGGATAGCAACTAGTGGCACTGCAACAACTATTGATGGTAGCGGCAACATAGCTTCAATATCAAGAACAAACGTAGGAGTTTATAGAATATATTTTGATGTTGATATGCCTGACACAAATTACGCTGTATTGTGTAGTGCTGACGATGGGGCAAACCCCATTGACATAAATATACAGAGCAAGTTTACAGGCTCTTGTATTGTTAATATGCACGAAGGTGATGCAAATAGTTCAGAAGATGTAACAGACATTTTCCTAGCGATAGTGAGGTAGGCATGAGTCAAGTAATTGTATACACAACTGAAGAAGGTTATTTAGCAGAAGTTATACCTGTTAATAAAAGTTTAACCATAGAGGAAGTAGCGGCTAAGAGTGTACCAGCAGGCGTTGATTATCGAATAGTAGAAAGATCAACCATGCCAACTGACAGAACATTTAGGGATGCTTGGGAATGGGTATAGAAGTAAACATAGATAAAGCAAAGGATATAACTAAGGACAGGTTGCGTGATGAGCGCAAGCCTAAATTAGAAGCGTTAGATATTCAGTTCATGCAAGCGCAGGAATCTGGTTCTGATACATCTAACATTGTTACCAAGAAGCAACAATTAAGAGATGCGACAGATCAGGTTGATACTATGACTACTGTTGATGAGCTGAAAGCCGCATCTTTACCAGACGTAGGAGTCTAAGGTGAATGATAAAACACAATATCTTACTGAAGCAGATATAGATCGGATTGCTGAGAAGGCCGCCGACAGAGCTTTGGAAAAAGTCTATGCTGAAGTAGGCAAGAGCTTTACCCGGAGATTCTTTTATGTCATGGGTGTCATAGGAATTGGCATTGCGATGTGGTTAGCAGGAAACGGCAATTTACCAAAGTAACACTGCGAGGAGTGTGAAATGAAACAGCGAAACAAAACTGGGATATCGCTGGAGACAGCGCAGAAGATAGCACAGGTATGGGATAAAGCTGAATCAGTATCGCATGCAATGGATTTAGCTGGCGTTATAACAAAGGATGTTAGAAAGCATTACAGATACAGGCGAGATGCAGAGCAAATATTAGGTATAAATTTAACTACAAAACAAACTAAAAGTCAGGCTACATACAAAAGAATACCACAACGCACAAGACGATTAGACTTCAAGGCTGAAGCTTTGATTATTAACTTCTCAGATTGTCATTGGTGGCCAAACCAACAACTGACAGACGCGCATAAAATCCTACTCAAGATGATTGATGATCTAAAGCCGCAAGGTGTGGCGTGTCGTGGCGATATGATGGATGGCGCTAATCTATCAAGATTCCCAAGAAGATATGGAGATACAACGCCATCAACTGAGGATGAGGTTATAACTTGCGTAGAATATATGGAAGAAATAGCAGACATAGCAACGCAAGCTAGACGCAAAGTAGATTTAGATATTAACGTAGGCAACCATGAGCGCATCGAGATAGCGCTGGCAAACTTCAAGGAATCAGAGAATGAAGTTATCACTGGGCTATTAGCAGGACTTAATAAGTCAGACAAAACGCCTATGGAGATATTCTTCCCGGCATGGAACATAGCTACATCTACCCTTATTAATGACACGTTCTTGTGGAAGCACAAGCCAGTTAAAGGCGGCATCCATGCTAGGCGTAATTCGGTACTTAACGCAGGAATAAACATAGGCAATGGCCATACGCACAGACTTGGCGTTACCTATGTCAGTGATTACCAAGGCACAAGGCATGGTGTAGAATGCGGCACATTGGCTGATCCCTTGGCAGATCAGTTCTTATATGTAGAAGATAATCCAACAGATTGGCAGTCAGGTTTTGTTATTCAGATATTCAAGGGTGATAAGGTCGAGAGCTTCCCAATTCATGTGATTGATGGTCAAGCAAGATTTAATGGAAAGGTTTATAAAGCATGAAAAAATGTCTAAATAGTGCAAATGATTGGTGTTTTTTTGTACTGGTGTCTACAATGGTAGTGGGCATCTTTGGAATAACGCTATGGATATTCACTTAGGATTAGTACATATCCAATGGAATGACGCATCTGAAGGCGATGAGCTGGATGATGTTGATAGCAATGAATGTTTACAGGAAAGCGTAGGATTCATAGCAAAAGAGACTAAGCAGAATTATTTTATAGCCAGAGATTACGATCACCTGAATAAAGCATATGCTAGGGTGATTAGAATACCTAAGAAATATGTACTTAAACTAAAAGAGCTAAGATGAAAAGGATAATCGCTTTAGTTTGCATGGCAGTAAGCACGTCATGGGCAACTGACACAGTTACATCCAGCACAGTCAACAGCACAGTCAGTTCAACTGTATCCTCATCAAGCAATACAGTAGGAACAACCACAGTAGATCGCACAGTCAACAGCGCTCATGCGCCATCAATCAATATCAACAACAGTGATGTGTGTACCAATGCGGCATCTGCGGCGGTGCAGACACAAGTCCTCGGCTTTGCGGCAGGCACAACAATCAGAGATATCAACTGCGAAAACCTCAAGCTATCACGCGAGCTATATCGCTTAGGCATGAAGGTGGCGGCTGTATCTTTACTATGTAATAACGATTACCGGGTATTTGATGCTATGTGGACAGCAGGCACACCATGCCCGTATGAAGGCAAGATCGGCGATGAAGCCAAACAAGCATGGAAAGACAATACAAGCAAAGTACCACGCGGCTCTATATTCTTAGCAAGTTCTAATGAGACTAATACTTCTACTCATACTGACTACTTCACTAGGCGCTGAGGTCAGCGACAACCTGATTGACCCTGATTCTTGGGTGCTTGAAGGTGATGTCGTGATCGAGGAAGCAAACACATGGGAAGGCCAAGATCAGGATATCATTCGCTTCGGTACTGATGGCGGTACTGCAACACAGACAATAGACTTCAGCACATACGAACAACTCAATACCATCAAGTATGGCATGGAGGCTATCGGTTGTAACAATGAAGGTTATAGCTGGTGTGATGTAGGCACAGCTTATGATGAGCTGGTGATTACACTCAAGTATGGTGATGAAGAATTTATTTATAACGTAGAGCTGGATTACAACGATGGGATGGTGTACTTCGATAATGTTGTTGATCCAGTAGCTACTTATGCGGATTCAGGTTGGATAAGAATCTATGGTCGTGACGTAGGCACATGGGCAGGCTGGTATGGCCCGGTCACTCATAGTCATTTCTTAGAGGTCAACTATACAATCCCAACATATGACCCAGTGAAAGATGATCCAGAGTTTATGAAAAGAATTACAGGTGAAAACCAACTGATAAGTGTGGCCACCACGCCACACCTAGACATCAAGCCAGAGAATCTTACAGAAGAATGGAAGATGCAGAACGATATTAAGCCACAAGAAATCAAGATTGAGCCAATAAAAATAGAGCAAGCAAAGGTAGACAATGACATCAAGCCGCAAGCTAGTCCAAAGATTGAATCAAAACCGCAACAACCAGAAGTCAAGATTGAGGCAAAGTCAAAAGAGACAAGCGCCGATCAGCCCAGTAAAGATATTCGATTAGATAGCATAATGGCTAACGTTACTATTGATGGTGTGCCAGCGAATGAGGCTGGAGAGCAAGACAGTTACAATCAGATAGCCCAGGCTGTTGCCATGAGTTTACTGATTGCTCCAGAGATCAAGGAAGTCGACCTCAAGGATGCGCCATTCTACAAGCAGGAACAGATAGCTGATTCTAGTTTGAATAAGGTTTATACTGGTTATAATGCGTACAACAGCGCTTTGATGAATAAACTAGTGGATATGCAATGGCAGAATTAGAGTTTGGCGGTATCAAGTTTACAGGCGGCAAGATGCTTGCGGTGATTACTGCGCTATCTGCATTGGTCGGTTCATTGTATGGCGGCTTTGAGGTCTATAAAGACTACATGGATATGAAAGAAAAGATCTCATCGTATCAAGCGCCAGACTTATCAGGCATTGAAAAGGAAGTAGCACTGGCAGTATCTAGGGCCAGTGAAGCAGTGGACTATACCAGAGACATCAAGGATACATTGCGTGCTGACATTATCCAGCTAGAAAAAGATAATCGCCTGATGGAGAAAGAGAACAGGATTATGGTACGAGAAGCACAGACTTGGTTTGATGAGCGTACTTCTAGCATTGATGAAAAGCTGAGACAGTTAGAAGAACGTACTGATATTAAGATTCGTAGAGTATTAGAGAATCCATTGGTGGAGTAAGTTATGTTGCAGATGTTGATAGGGCCAATAGCAGAAGTCGCAAAGACATGGGTAGGTGGCAAAGTAGAAGCCAGCCGGGCCAAGTCAGAAGCTACTCTTGAGATAACAAAAGCCAAGGCAGAGATAGCCAAGAAGGTTGCCGCAGGCGAGCTGGAATGGAATCAGGCTATGGCTGAAGCCAGCGACAAGAGCTGGAAGGATGAATGGCTTACTATCCTAGTATCAATACCACTGATCCTTGCGTTTACCGGGCATGAAGATGTAGTGATGCGTGGGTTCAATGCGCTTGAGGTAATGCCAGACTTTTATAAGACCGCAGTAGGTGTAGTGTTCGCCGCCAGCTTTGGTATCCAATCAATCAAAAACATGATGAAAAAATGATATATAGACTTTCAGGTAGATCAATCGACAGATTAGAAGACATAGATTCCCGACTGAGCCAAGTGGTTCATGAGGCAATCAATGCTACCAAGATAGATTTTGGTGTGACTTGTGGGCGCAGAACAGAATTAGAACAGCGTGAGCTGGTAGATTCTGGCGCAAGTAAGACTATGAACAGCAAACACCTGATAGGCCATGCGGTTGATCTGGTGGCATACATCAATGGTCGTGTAAGTTGGGAGCTGAGTTTGTATGATGATATTGCTGATGCAATGCGATCATCTGCATTTAACGTAGGCGTGCCGATCCGATGGGGTGCGGCATGGAATGTAACTGATATAAGATATTGGGAGGGTTCTATGGAGTCAGCCATGAATCATTATATTGACACGCGCAGAAGCGAAGGCAAACGGCCTTTTATTGATGCGCCACACTTTGAGATAAACGAATGAAACAAGGTTTATATGCAAACATACACGCTAAAAGAAAGCGTATAGCAGAAGGTTCTGGCGAGAAAATGAGAAAGCCGGGTAGTAAGGGAGCGCCAACTGATAAAGCATTTCGGAAGGCGGCAATGACTAGAATGAAAAAGAAAGGATAAGACTATGCCAATGGGAAAAGGTACATATGGTAGTCAAGTAGGTAGACCATCTAAATCAGACAAGAAAGATAAGCGTATGAAAAAGATGGCCATCGACAAGATGAAGAAAAACAAAAGGAAGGTTTAATTATGGCGGCACCAGCAGTAATAGTCGGAGTTCTTGTGAGTTCAGGAGTAACTGCGGCAGTTAAAAAGTACGGCAAGAAAGCGACTGAAAAAGTGTTAGATACAATTAATAATCAGTTTAGACCTAGCAAAGTAAAAACGGCAACAGGCAAGTCTGGCAAGGGTATGGGTAGAGAGAAAGGGCCGATCCGTGTGGACAAAGATGGCGTGGAGTTCGCAGTATTTGGTAGAGAAGTTATCAAGGCTTACAAAAACCAAGCGCGAAATAAAGGTTTTGCCATAGGCACACTAACAGGGATCGCGGCTAGCGGTAGCTCTGGTCAAGGTTCTGGTAATAACAATCAATCAGAGTTAGACAGATTAAGAGCGGAAAATAAAAGGCTCAATCAGCAGGCTTCATCCAGGATGGAAAAAGATAAACAGCGTAAAGCCAAAGAAAAAACAGCACAGCAAAGACAAAGCAGAGAAAAGATGGGTGGAAGATAGGGCGCAGATAAACTACGCCCGGTAGGTTAAACAGTAGGATCGCCCTCAAATATCTCAAGGATTGGTGCAGTCGCGTGGGATGACTGAAAGTCTGCAAACGTAGAGACGATCAGCATATCCCCGGTTGATGCTATGACTGCATCGTGTCCTTTTCTTGATAACATATCAGCATATTCCACTGCGATTTCATGGGATTCAGTAATGATCCCATCGTAAGTTTGTGTCTCAAAAAATCGTGATTGCACCTTTATTGCCTCCAGCTCGCTTGATCCAGCCTCTTTCTTCTAATGACCTCAAGCGTAACTGAATTGCTGGCTGAGATATACCTAATTGTTTAGCGAGCTGTCTACTAGAGGGAATGAATCCCTCGATTTCACTAGACCGCTTGAGAATGTTATAGATTTCTCTTTGTTTCTCTGTAAGTCCTTTGCGTACCATGATCTACTCCATATGCTCGATGAGTGACAAGTAGTAGTCTTTCATCTTTTCTTGGTCAGTCTGCTCTAAACCTGACAAAACCTTCTCATTCTTGAGTCGCACATCTGCCATAGCAGAAACTTTCTTGTCATGTGTGAGCTTCTTAGATTGGGTCATACGCACCATAAGATTCTTAAATGCGTTCATCCAATCGGTCACTGTCTTAAACTCGCCAGCTTCTTCACCATTCCAATGGAATAACTTATACGGCTGAGGCCCAGATTTGATAGCCTCTTGCACCATAGCCAGGTGGTCGGGCTTTGCTTCGTCTTGTGGCTCTGCCTTATCTTCAACGACCACAGCATCACCATAATCATCGGTCACTTCTTTGGATTCCAGTGCTGGCGCTGGTGGAGCTACATTATCTAGTGGATTGACAACTTTAGGTGGCTTCTGAGCCGTTTTATTGTCAGATGGGTAGTCCTGAGCCTCCTCGGCAGTGATAACGCCTTTGAGCGCGTCTGGGAAGGCGTCACGCAAGGCAAATCCTCTAGCACGCATCATCAACATACGATCCGCATACTGAGTCCAAGGGCCTTTGCGCCCCCATAATCCAGCACGTTTTGCGTCATCAACTGAGAATGTACGCTCGGTTTCCTCGATATCCTCACTGTATCTACGCTTAACTAGGCAATGCGCCACACGCTGATCGCCTTCGCCTTTGATGGTTTCAGATACGCCAGCACATCGGCTATCATTCTTAACTAATGCAAGCGCGGCATCACCATAAACGCTGGGTTTGCCGTTGATAACTGCGATATTCTGCAATGCTTGTAGTGGCTGTAAGCCTAGCTCATAGCCCCATTGAACAGCCACAAGTACATCTTGCGGCTTATTCTTATATTGTTGTGGCACAAGGCCAGAAGAAGCGATCATCTTAGAAAACTCCATCGCTTCGGTCATGTTTTGTGGTGCTAGTG
>VMHT01223765.1_pt1 | contig 11459 bp, 16 predicted proteins | sample 4693611 | NCBI WGS metagenome assembly VMHT01 (sample SAMN12280063, study PRJNA550983) | marine metagenome | isolation source: seawater sampled from same location over 5 years 0.02-0.2 micron viral filtrate | place: USA: collected off the coast of southern California halfway between the port... ... | reverse complement strand
TATAAAAAAGGAGATGATTGGAATGGACTTATGAGAAAATTATCTGTTACAGTTTCTTTATCAGACCCACTAGATTATGAGGGTGGAAATTTAGAATTTGCGATAGATGGTGATGAACCAGGTAAAAATTTATTTCAAACTTGTAGAGAAATATTTACAAAAGGTTCTATCGTAGTATTCCCTAGTTATGTGTGGCATAGAATTACACCCGTAACAAAAGGAAGAAGATTATCACTAGTACAATGGAATATGGGGCCAGGTTATGTCTAAAGAATTAATAGAAACATTTTTTTCAACACCAATTTATATCACAGAAAAACCAGAATGGGTTAGTGATACAAATAAATTTTGTCAACCTTATATAGATGAATCTCATCTAGCTCATCAAAATGAAGTTAAAAGATTAGGTAGTGATTTTGGTTTAGTTTATCATTCAACATCTATTCAAGATGACCCAAACTTAAAATACCTAACAGATTGGATTGGTCAAACTGCTCATAAAGTTATGACAGAGTGGGGAGCAGATTTATCAAATCACACTTTGATATATGAAAGTATGTGGGTACAAGAATTTCCAAAAGATGGCGGTGGTCATCATAGAATTCATATACATGAAAATTGTCATGTATCAGGTTTCTACTTTTTAGAAAATGACAAAGCTTCCTTTCCTTTATTTCACGACCCAAGACCAGGTGCAGCCATGATGACTTTACCAGAACAAAATCAAGGTGATGTTTCATTTTATAGTAAATGTATAAACTATCAACCAGAGCCAGGTAACTTTTATATGTTCCCATCATACTTACCACATGAATATGTTTTATCAAATGGTGGTAATTTTAGATTTATACATTTTAATATTACTGCCATGTCAAACTTACTTTTAAATGGTGAGGGTTCTGTATGAGTTTTAAAAAAAATAAGTATAAGATTATAAAAAATGCAATACCTGTAGATGTTGCTAATTTTGTACATGATTATTTTGTTATAAAAAGAAATGTGTTTGCCACACTTAAAAATTCTACTTACATATCTAAATTTAATGAAGATTGGGGTAAGACAGGTGATGAACAATGTCCACAATCATACTCTCATTATGCTGATTTAGCTATGGAAACAATATTAGAATTATTAACAGAAAAAATGAATAAAGAAACTTCATTAAAATTATCACCAACATATTCTTATGCTAGAATTTACAATAAAGGTGCAATTTTACAAAAACATAAAGATAGATATTCTTGTGAAGTATCTACTACTTTATGTCTGGGTGGAGATGTATGGCCTATTTGGTTAACAGATACTAAAGGAAAAGACATAGAAGTTAAGTTAAATCCTAGTGATATGTTAATATACTCTGGGTGTGAATTATCTCATTGGCGTAATAAATTTGAAGGTAATCAATGTGTACAAGTCTTTCTACATTATAATGATATGTCTAATTTAGAGTGGGAGAATAATAAATATGATGATAGACCACATTTAGGTTTACCTAGTTGGTTTAAAGGGAAAAAACTCTTATAAATAATAAGTAAATATAAGAAACAATAGGATTTAATCATATGACAAGGGCAAGAGAAAATGCATCTGTTAAATTTGCAACAGCAGTTATAACAGGAAATACTACAATGGTTGCTGGAAAATCTTATGCAGTCAATACTACAAGTGGTGCGATTACTATGACATTACCATCTAGTGCTGATGCTGGAGATTATATACAGATTATAGATTATGCCGCAACAGCAGATACTAATGCAATAACAGTAGGTAGAAACTCACATAAAATTCAAGGAGCATCAGCAGACCTAACAGTAGGAACAGAAAGAGCTGCATTTGGATTAGTGTATGTTGATTCTACTCAAGGTTGGTTACTTACAGAAAAATAAGGAGTGACCCATGGCAGATTATAAAGACATTAAATATAATGTAGATTATGGTGATACAGCAGGCGCAGGTGGATTAATAAAAATAACATCAATACATCAAGCAATGACTGATTCTGATGATGGTGTATCTTCATTTGATTTTACTACTGGTATTGATGATACTTATGATGTTTACTATTTTGAAGTAGCTGGAGTGATTCCTCATGGTACTAATCAGTTTCAATTTCAAGTGGACACAGGTACTAATACAAATTATAATATAACAAATACATCTATGGTACTCAGTTGGTATCATGGTCATGATGGTGCAGCAGGACCTGGTGGACATGGTGGTCCTAATGAAAATACTACTAATTTTTGCACATTTACCCCACCACAAAAAGGTTCTGGTAGCCCTGGCGATTTCCAAACTAGAGGTGCTCAAGGTGGATATTTATATTTGTTTAATCCTAGTTCATCAACATTTGAAAAACATTGGATGGCTAAAATGAGTGGAACAGGAGCTGCAGGTGCTACTCAATATGTAGAAGTTTATGAAAGTGCTGGTTATTTTCAAACAACCACACCATTAACTCGTGTAAGGTTTAAATATAATACAGGTGAAATAGATGGTGGTAGAATTACTATGTTTGGACTAGCAAAATAATGGCAAATTATAAAGATATAAAATTTAATTTCACTACAAGTACTAGCGCAACAGGTCTTGGTGGTGCTTGGAAACTTATTAAAACACAAACAGTTTCTAGTTCTGTTGCAGCTTTAGATTTTATTCATGGTACTAGTGATGTTGTTCTTGATGATACATATGAAACATATTTAATTGTATGTTGTAATATGCATCCAGCAAATTCAAAACCCGAATTACGATTTCACCCTGGTGATGGTGATTTTACAGATAGTAAAACTAGTTGCCAATGGATTCAAAGAATGAGTTATGGCGATGGTAGTGTCACAGTTGGAATAGATGATACTAATGATTTACAACAAGGAACAGGTGGACAACCTGTTGCTATAAATGTAAGTAATAGTAATGCAACCGATTCGGCTTCTGGTCATATTTATTTTCATAACCCTGGTGAAACTGACCAATATAAAAGTTTTATATATGATTTTGTTAGTGTCACACCTGATGAAATGGAAGCCTGTCATGGCGGTTCAAATATACAAATAACAGGAGCCATAGATAGATTTAGAATTGATTTTTCATCTGGTAATATAGATGCTGGAAGTGTAACTCTTTATGGATTTAGTGAAGCATAATGGCAACTTATAAATCAATATCAAAAAACTTTGGTTGGGGCTCTGGATTTTCTGGTGGGGATTCTTTAGCTAAAATATCTACAAATACAGCATCATCTGATTCAGTTGTTAATATTACTTCTGGTATAGATTCTAGTTACAATGCTTACATAATATTTTATAATAATGTTCACCCATCTGCTGGCTCTATCTTAACATGTCAATTTACAACAAATGGGTCAGACTTTGATTTATCATTGTGTACTGCTCAAACTAATGGTTCAAATACAGAAGCTGGAAGTGCAAGTAATAATAATGCAGATGCAAGTGAAGACCAAAATAGTGGTACAGCATATCAATCAATAGGATATGCAGATACTATTGAAACTAATGCTGAATCATGTTGTAATGGATATATTTGGATGTATGGACTATCGAGTACAACATTTCATAAACATTTTTATAGTAGGACTGTTGCAAAAGATGATGCACCAGGTGGAGCACAGACATTTACAACAGGACAAATTAAAACTGCATCAGCAGTAACAGGTATTTCATTTAAAATGAGCACAGGTAATATAGATAGTGGTACATTTACATTATATGGAATAGGAAAATAGGAGAAAAATAATGCCGAGATATATATTAGAAAATGGAGTTAGGCGTCAAATGACAGATGCAGAAGAAACAGCAAGAGATGCTGAAGAAACTGCTTGGGCAAATGGTGCTCTTTCAAGAGCAATGGATGTTCTAAGAACAGATAGAAATAGAAGAATATCTGAAACTGATTATTTAGCTTTGAGTGATGTCACAATGTCTTCAGCATGGACTACATACAGACAAGCACTTAGAGATATAACTAGTGGTGTGGATACAGTAGAAAAAGCTGAAAATGTCACATGGCCAACAAAACCATCATAATAGTTTGTATAAATAAACATATATTCAATAGGATTAATTAAAAATGACACGAAGTAGAGAAGTATCGAAAGGCGCAACACGAGTAGAGTATGTATATACTGCTACGGCAGGACAAACATCTTTTAGTGGAAATGATGGTAATAGTAATTCACTATCATATACTGCTGGACAAATAGATGTATTCCTTAATGGTGTTAGATTAGCAGCCGCCGATTATACAGCAACGAATGGAACAGCTGTAGTTTTAGGAGTAGGTGCAGAAGCAGGAGATACTTTAAACATAAATGCATTTGGAACATTTAGTGTTGCAGATGTTATAGTTGCAAGAGCAGAGTTTGATTATACTGCCACTGCTGGTCAAACAACCTTTACAGGTTCAGATAACGATTCACAAACAATGGCATATACTGCTGGTCGTATAGATGTATATCTAAATGGCTCTAGATTAAATGTAACAGATGACTATGTTGCAACCAATGGAACATCAGTCGTATTAGAAGCTGGTGCTCAGGCAGGAGATTCACTTGTTGTTGTTTCACATGGAACAGTTAACTTAGCTGCAAACATAGTGGCAGGTGATTTAGATTTAAATGGAAATGAATTAATATTAGATGTTGATGGTGATACAAGTATTACTGCTGACACAGATGACCAAATAGATTTCAGATTAGGTGGAGCAGATGTAGCAAAATTGGCAGATAGTCAATTAACTCTTACAAGTGCTAGTGCTAGTAGACCTGGTATACTTTTAGAAAGTACAAATGCAGACGCTAATCCATCATTTATAAGATTTCAAAAAAATGGTGCATCACCTGCTGACAATGATGAAGTAGGTATTATTCAATTTTACGCAGATGATGATGGTGGTAATGTTTTCATACCTGCTGATATAGTTACAACTACACCTGATGTTTCTGATAGTTCAGAAGATGGTAAAATTGCATTTAGAGTATCTTCAGCTGGAACAAAAGCTGAAAGACTGGCTGTAGAATCTAATCAAGTTAAAGTTGCTGATGGTTCAGTAGTTTTGATTGGTGGACAAGCATCTGATAATATTGGTGGGGCAACTTGTACTACACAAATTGAGGGTACTGCAGTAGGTGATTCATCTTTAAGTTTAAAATGTAATGCAAACGGCACAACTGCTCCAACAATTAGATTTGGTAAATCAAGAGGAACATCATTAGGTTCTGATACTGTCGTTCAAGATGGTGATGAATTAGGAGTGCTTGTATTTTCTGCTGCTGATGGCACTGATACACAAAGTCAAGCAGGTGTTCTTTTATATGGTGTTGCTGGAAGCCCTGGCGCTAATGATACGCCTGGTAAAATAAGAATTGGTGTAACTGCTGATGGTTCTAATTCAGCTACAATAAGATTTCAAATAGACCAAAATGGTGATATAACTGCTACTGATACATCTATTGGTTCTATATCAGATTCAAGATTAAAAGAAAATATATCAGATTATACATATCCAATAGATACATTTAAACAATTTGCTCCTAAAACTTTTACATGGAAAAATCCAGAAATGCACAAGTCAGGCACACAAAGAGGATTTTTAGGACAAGATATAGCAAGTACAGATAGTTATTGGGCTAAAGAGGAAGCAATAACACCTAAAAAGGGAACAGCAGATAGTGAAGATAACCCAGACTATGATATCATATCAGATAACATAGCTAAAATAAGTAAACTAACAGAAAAAGACGCTATGTATATTTCAGTAATCAAACAATTAATTGCAAGAATAGAAGCATTGGAGAGTTAGATGGCATTATCAAGAGCATTTAAAAACGCAGTACATCAAAGAAGAAGTAAAACACCACTCGTTGTTAATGGTGACATGGCTGTTGCTCAAAGAGGAACTGATGCTGTTACAGGTTTAGGTGATGGTGATGAGGGTTATGTTATACAAGATAGAATGAGGCATACAATAACTGCTGGTGCTGGTCGATACACATGTAAACAAACAGCTGACGCTCCTAGTGATAGTGGGTTTGATAAATGTTTAGAATTAGATTGTACTACGGCTGACACTTCTATTGCAGCAACAGAAGAATTTAATTTAGATTATAGAATAGAAGGTCATGATGTACAACATTTAAAATATGGAACATCTGACGCTGAATATTTAACTCTTGGATTTTGGATGAAGGCAGACGCTGCTGTTGTATACTCTGTTGGATTTATTGAAGTTGATAATAGTAGAAGTATTAGACAAGTATTTACAACAGGTACAGATTGGACATATCATTGTATACCTTTTATTGGTGATACTGTTAGTGGTCCTAATGATGACATTGGTGAGGGTATGAGATTAAGATTTTGTTTTCATGCAGGTTCAAATTTAACAAGTGGTACACTTGCAACTTCATGGCAAAGTACAACTGCTGCTAATACTCATGTTGGTGGTGGTTCATTCTTTGCAAGTACAAGTAGAAGTATAAAAATGACAGGACTACAATTAGAAAGAGGTTACTTTACATCTGAAACAATGCCACCATTTCAACATGAAAGTCATACTGAAAATCTTGCAAGATGTCAGAGATATTTTATTAGTCATACAATGGCAGATGGAACAAGATTAGGAGATGGTATATTTAGAAGTACAACAAGAGCATTAGGTTGTGTAGATAATACAGGATTGGTGCCTAATATGAGAACAACACCATCTGTTGCAACAACTATTACAGGTTTTGCTATTTATCATGGTGCAGATGTAACTACAAACTCTGCAGCCACATCAGGCACTGGGTTTGCTATGAATGGTCTTCATGAAATAAGAACAGATTTTACATTTTCATCAGGTTCAACAACAGCAGGATACCCAGGCAAGTTAAGAGCAAACTCTGCAGGTGCTATGCAGTATGATGCAGAATTATAGGAGATAAATTATGTTAGTAACATCAGCAAAATATATTAAATATGATGATGAAAATGCTGGAGTGCATGCTGTAATAGATGGTAAGGAATGGTCAGTTCCATTAGATACAAATAACACACATTATCAAGCAATACAAGCTTGGGTTACTGCTGGAAACACTATAACGGCCGCAGATTAGTACTGAAATACTAGTATATGTTCCTATATACCTTTAAGAGTGTCTAGCATCCAATATTTTAAGTTTTATATCTTTTTGATATGATGATATCACTTGATATTCAAAACAGTCAAAATGACATGCTTTAGGACTTTGTTTTTTCGTAATATTCTTATTTTCTCTTACTATTCATTATTATTATAAATACTAGTAAAATAGGATAATCAGTATGGCAGTACCAACAAGTAAATCAACATTCGCATCATATTGTAAAAGAGCTCTAGGATTTGGAGTGATTGATATCAATGTATCAGATGACCAAGTGGATGATAGAGTAGATGAGGCATTACAATATTTTGCTCAATATCATTATGATGGTGTTGAAAAAATGTATCTAAAATATCAAATTACTGAAGCAGATATTACAAGAGCTCGTGCAAACACTACAACAACATCTGCTGATACAGTAGATAGTTCTATTACTGGTAGTTTTAAAGAAGGTAATAATTTTATACCTATGCCATCCTCTGTTGTATCTGTAGTTCAAATATTTAATTTTGATGAGGCTCAAACAAATAGTATGTTTGATATTCGTTATCAATTAAGATTAAATGACTTATATGATTTTTCATCAACATCAATTATACATTATGAAATGACTATGCAACAATTAGATATGTTATCACACATACTTACTGGTGAAGTTCCAATTCGTTTTAATCAACATCAAAATAGATTATACTTAGATATGAATTGGGAAGAAGTGACTGCAGATGAACATTTAATTATAGAATGTTATCGTAAAATAGACCCAGCAACATTTACAGATATCTTTGATGATATCTATTTAAAAAGATATGCAACAGCATTAATTAAAAAACAATGGGGAGCAAACCTCTCTAAATTTAACGGAGTAGCAACTTTAGGTGGGGTAACAATGAATGGTGAACAAATTTATTCTCAAGCAATCGAAGAAATACAAAGACTAGAGGAACAAATTCAATTATCTTTCGAAACACCTATAGACTACATGATAGGATAAGGTTATGGCAGTCAATAAGGCTTTTCATACAAGTAATAGTACGGCTATTACATCAGAAAAAAATCTGTATAGTGATTTAGTAAAAGAGGCTATACAAATTTTTGGTCATGATGTTTATTACATAGACAGAACAACTGTTGCTATTGATAATGTTTTAGGTGAAGATTCACTTAGTAAATTTACTACACAAGTTCCTATTGAAATGTATGTTGAAAATGCTGAAGGTGGATACGAAGGTGAAAAAGAATTGATGACACAATTCGGATTAGAAAACAGAAACGAATTAACCCTAGTAGTTCACAAAGATAGATTTCAAGATTTAACTAAACAAATACAAATAGAAAGTGATACAGATACTACAGGTGGTTCTATATTATTAGAATCTGGTACAATCGACCAATCAGAAGATGCATCTGTATTAGAAACTGTAACAACAGGTAGTGATTTTTATTTACTTACAGAAACAGATGCAGTAAGTACAGACAGACCATATGAGGGTGATTTAGTTTATCATCCCATACTAGGTAAAATATTTGAAGTTAGTTTTGTAGACCATGATGAACCATTTCATCAATTAGATAATAATCCAATTTATAAATTAAAATGTAAACAGTTTGAATATTCATCTGAAGCTCTTGACACAGGTATTACAACTATTGATAGTATAGAAGATTCTGAAAGTAGAAACACAAGAGATTTTGAATTTACATTAGAACAATCAACAGCTCAGAACGAAGAAATAAATATACAACATGCTAGAAGTAATTTTGGTTTACTACTTGAAGAAACTTCTGGTGATAATATAATTGGTGAAGATGATGAAACATCAGTAGGTACAAGTATACTATTAGAGAATGATGCTGATTCTGGTGACCCAGCATACCTACTAACAGAAGACTATATAGTAGGAGATTATGTGCAAGATAAAACAGCACAGAATGAATTATTTGATAAACTAGATGATAATGTATTAGACTTCTCAGAATCTAATCCATTTGGTGATGCAGGAGTATATGCATAATGTTAGGAAATAGACAATTTTATCACGAAACAGTTAGAAGTATTATTGTAGGGTTTGGTACTCTATTTAATGATATACATGTGGTTCGTAAAAACAATAGTGGTGTAGTTACACAATCTATGAAAGTACCTTTGGCATATGGGCCAAAGCAAAAATGGTTAACAAGACTTGACCAAGATGCAGGATTAGATAGTAAGGTTGCAATCACATTACCTAGATTAGGTTTTGAAATACAAAACTTAACATATGACCCAGCAAGAAAATTAAATCGTGTACAAAAATTTAAAAAAGTAAAATCAAGTGCAAGTAATGCTGATAAAATGGATTCACAATATATGCCTGTTCCTTATAATTTAAATATACAATTATATGCAATGGCAAAAAATTCTGATGATGCTTTACAAATGGTAGAACAAATACTTCCATATTTTCAACCAGACTATACTTTAACAATTAAAGACATGGAAGCCATGGGTATTGCAAGAGATATTCCTATTGTATTAAATAGTATTAATTACGAAGATAATTATCGTGGTGATTATACAGAAAGAAGAGCAATCATGTACACTTTAGATTTTACTACTAAGTTTTATCTATACGGCCCTGTCACATCTAGTAAAGTTATTAAGACTGTACAGGTTGACCAATATACAGATATGCCAAGTGCAGCTCCTAAGAGAGAACAAAGATATACTGCTACACCAAATCCAACATCTGCTGATGCTGATGATGATTTCGGATTTAATGAAACAACATCTTTTTATCAAGATGCTAAAAACTTTGACCCAGAAACAGGTGAAGATAAGTAATGAAAACTTTTAAAAAATTAAAAGAAGATATAGAAATTACCGATAAAACAGGTAAAGCTTTAGATGTTGCTCAAAGATATTATAAAACATATAAAAATACAAGAAGAAGTGCTCCAGAAATAATTAAAAAAGGTATAGGTAAATTTATACTAAAAGGAACAGATGAAGATTTAGTTGCTGATATATTAACTGATAAGTCTATAGACAGTTTAAAAAAAGTTAATGTCAAAGCTAAAAAGGTGAAATAGTTATGAGTAATAAAACAAAAGACATTCTAGATGAAATTCTAGATGTCGAAGAATCAACTGCAGAGCTTGTTGAAAAAAAACCAAATACTCTTACAGTTAAAAGAGATGATACCCTTGAAGATGTTGATACTGATTATAAATATCAGAGAGAGAACTTTTATAATCTAATTGAAAGGGGTCAAGATGCAATAGATGGTATACTAGATGTTGCCAAAAATTCAGACCACCCCAGAGCATTTGAAGTCGCAGGTAATCTTATTTCACAAGTTGCTGATGTAACAGAAAAACTTGGAAAGTTACAGTCGGCTATGAAAAGGTTAAAAGAAGTTCCAAACAATGCACCAAAAAATGTAACGAATGCATTGTATGTAGGTTCTACTGCTGAACTACAGAAGTTACTAAAAAAAGATAAGGAGAAAAAATAATGGATTTATCTTTTATAACAGCAGACTTATTAAATGATATAAGTTGGTTTGATGGTATAATTTATATTATACTAGGTCTTGTAGTATATGCTGCAATAAGGTACATCAATAAAAAAATCTAATGGCTACCGATGTCAATCAATATCTAGGTAATCCGCTCCTAAAGAAAGCTAATGTTCCTGTAGAGTTTACAAAAGAACAGATACAAGAATATCAGAAATGTATGGATGACCCTATTTACTTTATACAAGAGCATATGAAAATTGTATCTCTTGATGAAGGTCTTGTGCCATTTAATATGTATGACTTTCAAAAGAACATGGTACAAACATTCCATGATAATCGTTTTACAATCTGTAAACTTCCTAGACAGTCTGGTAAGTCAACAACAATTATTGCATATCTTTTACATTATGTTTTATTTAATCCAAATGTAAATGTTGCTATACTTGCAAACAAATCATCTACTGCTAGAGATATACTAGGTAGATTACAATTAGGATATGAGAATCTTCCTAAGTGGTTACAACAAGGTGTTGTGTCATGGAACAAAGGAAGTTTAGATTTAGAGAATGGTTCAAGTATACTTGCAGCATCCACATCGGCAAGTGCAATTCGTGGTGGTTCTTATAACATCATATTCCTTGATGAGTTTGCATATGTACCAGCAACTTTGGCTGAAGAATTTTTTAGTTCTGTATATCCTACAATATCATCTGGTAAATCTACAAAGGTAATGATAGTATCTACACCACATGGTATGAATATGTTTTATAAACTATGGACAGATGCAGAAAATAAAAAAAATGATTACATCCCTG
>VMHT01120845.1_pt1 | contig 11459 bp, 17 predicted proteins | sample 4693611 | NCBI WGS metagenome assembly VMHT01 (sample SAMN12280063, study PRJNA550983) | marine metagenome | isolation source: seawater sampled from same location over 5 years 0.02-0.2 micron viral filtrate | place: USA: collected off the coast of southern California halfway between the port... ... | reverse complement strand
GTAAGTTTCTAGTTCTACTCCTGTAGCGTCTGCTAAAGCCTCTAATAAGGTCTCTAATTCTGTATTGTTTTCTATCTCTTCTAGTTCTACGTCAGATAGCTCGATTTCTTGGCTACTCATTTCAACATCCTTAACTAACTTATTAGCAAAAGTTCCTTCTATTGAGAATCCAAATACTTTGTCGTTTTTTACGTAGTTGTTCCAAACATCATTGTCGTCTACTTTCATAGATACCATCCAAGTACCTGAAGGTACATTTAAGCCGTATTTAGCAGACTTGTCAAACTTAGGGTCATCTACTAACCAAGATTCAAAGATAGTCATTCCTTCTAACGTCTCATTGTGTTCTAGAGTAGCGTTGTTTTGATTGCTATTTCTAAAAAATGCTTCAGCCGTTTTAGCTATAGTTTCTTTTGAGAAGTAAATATAGTAGTCTTCTTCTTCTCCTTTGCGAAAGATAGGCTTGTCAGGTATCAAAGCAGCACCCATTAGTATTTGCTTATCCTTACTTACTTCTGCCAACATTACAGGCTTTTCGTCTCCAAGTGCCACAAAGTCAGATTGTATAGCAGGATTCTCTACGATTGACAGGGCATTCACTCCGAAAAGTTCCTGCGTTTCGTCTATTAGCATTTCATATAATTTCATAATATCTCTTTATTTAAAAACAATATTTTAAGTATTTTATCCTATACTAGCTTCGTTCTCTGTATTGCGTGCTAGCTCTTGAGATGTAGTAATATCTTTGTCTACTACAAAGGCTCTCATTGGTCTGTTATTAACACCTTGTACTGTATCTGCGATTAAGTTAGCATCATTGGTAGTCTGACCTATTACATTAAAATTTGGTGCTTGTGTAGCTGTAGCTCCACCTCTACCCGTTCCACCTAAACCCGAAGTAGCTTTTTTCATTTCTTTCTTACTCTTAGCCATATTCTTAATCATCATTCCTGCCTGTATAGCCATTAATGCTAAAGGTATAGCGTTAAAAGGAGGCCCTAGTTTAGCCGCGTTAGCAAAACCTACACCTATAGACGCCGACTGCTCAGCTCCCTTAATAGCTGTGCTAGTTAAACCCTCTTGAGCTTGTAACTTCATACTAGTAATATAAGCCTTCATCTTCATAACCATCTCAGCTAACATTAGACCTTGCTTAATCTTCAATAAAGCCTGCCCTATTTTACTCTCTTCTCCACTTGCTTGTATAGCCAAGTCTAACCCGTCAGATATAAGTTGTCTTTTATTTTCAAAGTCTACCCTGTCTCGTTCTGCCTTGTCTAGTCTATTTTTCTCGTCTAAAACGTTTTTTTCGTTATCATAAAACTCATCAATAGCCTTAATAGCTTCTTCTTTCTCTGTCTTCTCGAATTTAAGTAACTCTAGCTCAGCTAAGTGAGCTGCTTTTCTGTCATTTAGTGCTTGCTCAGGGTCTATAGACTCTACTCCGAATTGCTTAACAAAGTCTTGTAGTTTCTTAGCCTTGGCTTGGTCGTTTAGCTTCTCTTGAGCGTCCCTTTTTTTGTCATATATAGCATTGATAGCATCTTCTACTTTGTTGCGTTCATCTGAGTCTTTCATAACCCTCTTTAACTCAGCTATGTGTCTCTCTCTCTTACGCTCTATTTTCTCTAGTTCTGTCTTGTCGTCTGTGTCCTCTTTTAGTTTTTTAAGTTTAGCTAAGAAGGCTTTTTTAGCTTCTAACGCCTTAGCTGCTGCTTTTTGGTCTTCTGTCTGCTCTCCTTCTCTAAAATCCCCCATCACAGACTTCATAACACGGGCTTCGTTTTCTGATTTTACCTTGGCTTCATTAAGTATGTAGTCTAAATTTATCTTATCTGCCGCCTTGTCTAACTCTAAGGCTCTGTCCCTAAACTTCTTTTGCTCTTCTAAAGCCGCAGTGTGTCTAGCCTTTAATTGAGTACGCTCAGCTATTAAAACTTCTTTATCTACTACGCCCCCAATAAATGGAACGTCTGCCAAAGACAATAGCGCATCTATAGCAAATGTATCAAATTGTACGCCTAGCATATCTAGCTCGGCTCCTAGACTTTTAAACCAATTAGCCCCTTTATCAAAAGCCACACCAATTAGAGCAAAATCTCGTGATAGTGTCCTAAAGCCCTTTGTTAGCCCTTGTACTGAGATTGTAAATAATTGAACTGTGCCTCTAGCTATTTTAGATAATATACCATTACCATCTTCTAGGCTTAATATAAATCCTTCCCAAGCACTACCTAGCTTGGTAACGTCTCCTGTAAGGTTGTCTAGCTGAGCTTCTGCAGCCAACTTAGCGTATCCTTCAGCATTGTTATTTAAGCTATCTGTAAGTTTGTCTAGCTCAGCTGTATTTTCAGCTAATATAGTCAAAGCTCCATAAGCTCTATCTCCAACCAATTTTTGTGCTATAGCGAGCTTTTCAGATTCGCTAGACGCATTCTTTAACTTTTCTGATACAATCTCGAGAGACTGCCTGAAGTCTTTACCTGTCGCCTTAACAAGTTCTCCTATAACCTTGCGTAAGCTAGTTCCCGCCATTGAGCCCGATACTTGGTTATCTGCTAACACACCTAGAGCTGCGGTAGCCTCCTCTATGCTGACCTTCATTATTTTAGCTACAGGTGCCACATACTTCATCGATTCTTGAAACTTACCTATATCTAGCGTACTACTAGAAAAAGACAGCGCCATTACATCTGTGATTCTAGTCGTTTCTTCTGCCAACATTCCAAAACCTCGCATTGTACCCCCTGCCACCGCAGCAGCCGTAGCTAAATCTGTTTTAGTTGCTGCCGCCAAGTTTAACGTAGCTTCAGTAGCTCCTATTATTTCATTAGTAGTAAAACCTAGTTTTGCAAACTCTGTCTGTAATTTTACAACTTGTGTGGCTGTGAAGGCTGTTGAAGCACCAAGTCTCTTAGCGTCTTTCGCTAAAGCTGCAAAAATACTATCGTCTTTGTCTGCGCCGATTATAGCCTTAAGATTACTAATTTCTTTAGAGAACTCAGCCGACTTGCTTATTACTCCACCGATTCCCGCTACTAAAGAGCCTAGAGCTACTACAAAGAAACCTACTCCCGAGCTTAATAGTGCTGCAGTCATAGCTCTAATACCACCTGTAGCTAAGTTAGCTGAGGCTCCCACTCCTTTAAGTGAGCCTGATAGTCCTTTAGCCGCTACAGTACCCTTATTTAAGTCCTTAGACGCATTACTTGTTACGCTAATGTGTACTTTTCTAGTTTCTTTAGCCATTAGTATCTATTTTTATATTTGTATTTTAAGTATCTCTTTAGTTCAAACCAATTTTCAGGGTATTTATATAGTCCTTTAGCTATATCTATATTCCTAGTCTGTCTCTCTGTTTTCTCTAGTAAGAATAGTATTAATTCAATCATTGTAAGTCTTTATTTAAAAACATAGTATTGTTATTATAGTAGTATGTTAAAGTTATGTTAAAAACTTGTGTATGTCAAATATTTTTTGTAACTTCTAACTTCGTTAGTGAGAAAGTTATTAAGCAAAAGTTTCTACTACATCTCCGCTACTACCTATAACGCTTCCTACCATATCTAAATTAATAGTACTACTAGGCAATATTAAGGCATTAGATATCTCTCCCGTAGAGGCGTCTACATAAGTAATATATACAGAATCTGTAGTACTTTCGTTCTCTATGCTTCTCGTGTCCGTAGTAAATTGCTCTAGTTTAGAGTTACCTACTAAGATTAAATCTAACTCGGTTACTCCCGACAAGTAATTAGTCTCTATAGCGTTAATATTATAGAATTTATTGCTTATTCTTAAAGTATCTGATAACTTAAGTAGTAAGAGCTTAGATTGTGGTATATGTGCCTTAAGTTTAACTTTTCTTTTGTCTTCGTCGAACATTAAAGCTGTAGTGCCTCTGTAAAAGCTGTTCCAAAGTCCGTTACCATTCATAGTAAGCCCATAGCGATACTCTGAGAGCTCTTCTCCGAAATATAGTCCTACATCACTATAAACACCTACAGGGCTATTCTGACCCCTTTGATGCACGTTAGACGGCATAGTATACACGCTACTAGAGCTAGCTGTTAAGTCACCATAAAAAGCTATTTGAGATACGCTGCCTGTCGTAGTGTCAGGTGTACATATATAAGTAAACATAGGCTTTATAGATTGCTCAGTACCTCCTGTATCGCTAAACAATGCATAACATACTCTGAAGTCTGAATTATCGTCTAAGTCATCTATAGGCTCCAAAGGTGTTCTCTGATTCTTTATATCTAGCTTATAAGTGCTACCTGATAGCTTAACTCCTGCACTACCTATTAAGTCATATTTAATCTCTCCGTAGTTTCTACCATTTACAGCTTTATATCCTTGCTCTAGAGCTAGCTGAGGCTCTTCAAAGCCCATTAATAAACTAGAGTATAGATTAGGCCTATTAACATCGTACCCGCTTACATCTACATATTCTGTAAAATCTTTTACCTCTCCTTGACTCATAAAGTAGTCATAGTGTTTAGTAGATATATTTAGGTTATCGTCTACCTCAGCTACTATATTAAACATCTTAAATATAGAGCTTAAGAATTCCATAACACTCATATCAGGTAGATTATTTTGTACACTGTAAGTTCCTATAGTACCTGTAGAAGCTGAAGCCGTTAAAACGAATAAACTCTTATAAACCCATCTCTTAAATGTTATAGTCCCCAAAGTTTCGTATTCCCTGTCATATTGTTTAAGACGCACCAATATACTAGCAGAGTTACTTACATCTGTGTCTACCTCAACTTGAAATATACGGTCAGTATAATCTCCGTATACTATAAGCTCTTCTGTGTACTCTCCCGAAGTACTAACCTCTCTAACAACGTTACTTCCTAATCTTAATTTAATAGTAACGTCTCCTGTGAAAGTACCCTTTACAGACACCTTATAAAACCTGTCTCTACCTAATAAAGCGGTCTCTTCTGAAGCGCTAAATACAAAGCCATTAGTTACAGGTGTAAAGTCATTACTAGAACTACCGCCATAAGCAAAGCCTGTAGCTATAGCTGTTAGCTCTTCTCCTGTTCTTTCTTTATCTATTTGATGCAGCCAAAGGTACAAATCTCTAATATAATCAGCTTGAAGTATCCCTGTGAAGTTAAAGCCGTATTTGTTCTCTATTTTATCTAGAATAGCCCCTACAGATAAAGCCCCTACGATATCCTGTTCTCTTATGCCGTAGTCTTCTGCTGCGGTAGAGCTTGAGTAAGCTATATTTCTAGCCCCCTCTATTCCTAAGCTCCTAGTCCCACTATCTGCTAAAAATCTCTCTTTTCTACTAGCCAAAGGGAACATTAAATCTCTCTTGGTAGTGTTTTGTATTTCAGAGATAAAGTCAAAGCTGTTGTCATTTAAGCTAGTGAAATCTAGCTCATTAATCTTGTCTTTACCAATCTGTCTAGACAGCTCAGATAGTTTACCTATAAAAGTTACTTTGTAGTGTATAGCTAAGCCACCTCTTACACGTGCCCCATCTATTCTAACATTACCTACCTTATATACGCTGTTATTCATTAATATCTTAGCAGGTATTAACTCTCTAGAGTCTACGCTGTTTTGTATATCGATGTTATAGTAGTGTTTAAATACCTTGTTATTTTGCTTACTAGCAGGTAGAGTAAAACTCCTAGAAAAATCTGTAAATAGTTTCTTAGGGTCGTTCATATCTTTAACAACAGACTTAATAGAGATGCCTTCGTCTGCAAACATATCTAAAACTTCTAAATTGTCTCCTACTACTATCTTAATTGGTACATTCATTATCTTATAGTATTAATGTAGTCTCTAGCTACCTCTATTGTAAAAGTGTATTGTATTAGTTTGTCGTTTAAGTGATTCTTTTTAGATATCTTCTTATCTATTATAGTTACAGGAATTAAGCTACTAGATACGTGAGCTATTGATGCCCATACGTACTCACTTAAAATAAGCTCTTCTAACTGCTTTACATAGTATTCGTTAATGTAATCAGTATTGATAGTAAAAGATTGCTTAGAAGCCTTTACAATCTTTCTAGATGAGTGTTCTACATTGTAAGTACTTAGTGAGCCATAATTAACTACGTTTCTTTTAAACGACTCAGAAGTAGACTCTATATTTTCAGTATGCTTAAGAGTAAAAGCAAAAGAATTTTTACCTCCGTATTTGTTAACATAATTTAACATAACAGGACGCTGTAGGCTTGCGTTATAGTACGTTGGTGGTGTATATGTTAGTGAATCTTCAGATATCGGGGTGTTGTACTTATTACAGCTGAATAAGTCGTGGTATATAGTTGTAGTAGCTCCGTTTAAATCTAAGTCTATGCTAGTTACTGTGTCGGGCATTACAAAGGTCTTAACGATGTTTTGAGAGACCCCCTGCATAACAGGCGTAAAAGTGAAGTTTACCGAGCTACCATCTGAGCTGTTTTCTGTGACTTTCCAATCCGTGTAATTAGTTGCGTTAGTCATAACTTGACATATAGAAGTCTCCCCTACAGCTCCTGCCACCCTATAGTTTCCATACATATCGACAGGTAGCATAACAAAGCTATCTGTGAAAGACGCTCCACTTACTTGAACTCCTTCGGTGTGTATTGTGTAACCTTCTGTAGCTAAATAAGTCTCTATAGTCGCAGCTGATAGCGTAAAGTCATTAACCTCAACTTCTACCCAAACCGTATTGGTAGCATAAATAGAGTCGCCTTGAGTGATATAGTCCCTTACTAGCTCAGATATCTCAAATATCGCCTTACCATCCACAGATTCCTTCTCGAGTACATAAGTGGCGTCTGTAGGTCTCTCTAATAATACAGTGCCCGTCCAAATCCTCATATTTAGTTGTACTATAGGCTCTGAGGTTGTTTTCTCTACATAAAACGGACTTCTTACGTTAATTTGTCTATATTGTGCCATTACTTTCTTATTTGTTTAGCCTTTTGAGCTTTTTTTAATTGTTTTTCTATTTTGTTAGCGAAGTTAAGCGCTATATCGTCTGCTATTGCTTTGTGGTATTCCATCCACATACTCTTATTTCGTTTCTGTAAAGGCTTAGTAAAGAAGTGAGAGGCTTTAATACCCTTCTCATATATTGACCTAGCTATAATAAAAGCTAATCTGTCAGATATACCCTTCTTTTTACACCACCTTTTAATAGGACCTACAGGTACACTCTTTTTACCATTCCTAAACTTATTAGGGCTATTCCTATTCTCTATATAGTTACTTTTAGAGCCCCTTACACCTTCGTCTATAAACTTACCATAGTTAGCCATTTCAAACGTCAGAGAAGGCATTTGAGAGCCTCCTGTGAAGCGTCCTTTAATACTCCTATTCATTTTAGCGGTTACATAGCCCTTAATAGAGCCGTGTAGCTTACCCGAGCCTTTATAAGATTGCTTCTTACCTCTGACCATTCTACCCTTAGATAGATTGCGTTTGGATTGAGATACAACGTACTTCTTATAACGCTCTAAGACCCTCCTAGCCTTAGGATATGTTGATGTATTTTTAAGGTTGAGGTCTAACAAAGGTCTAACGTGTTTTTGATTGCTATAGTCATATCTAAGCCTACTCCTGCTAACTTATCTTCGAATCTCTCGCTAAAGAACTCTAAGCTAACGTCATCCTGCTCTACTTGGAAACCATCTCTGTATAAGTCACCTCTCATAAGTTCTTGCACTGTCTTAGTAGCTGCAGCAAACATAGAATTTAATACAAAATGCTCGTTGTCATTACCATAGAATTGGTCTGCCTGCTCTTGTTTCTGCTCATCTACGATATCTAAAAATAATATGCTGAGGTCTACATAAGCTACACCTTCTCCTATTCTAGCTGAAGCCATTCCTACGTGCGCTAAAGGGAATATATTCTTTTTAAGTAAGTCTACTTCAAATAGGTCTCCAAAGGTTACCTGATTGATTAGAGCATTGCCTTGTAGCTCTTCTTTTATTGCGTCTGTTAGTTTAAAAATGTTATTCATATCTTATCTATTTCGTCTGTATTGTGCTCTTTCGATTTCTGCCTTCTCCTTTTCAAATTCTAGGAATAATAGTGCCTCTAGGTGATTTAGTTCTGTGACTGCTTTAAACTTTGTAGCATCGCCTCCGCATAAAGCGTAGAGAGAGTTAAACCATCCGTATTTTTTTGAGAACTGAGATTCTCTAGAATAGTCGTCATCTCCGCCTGCTTCTCCTGTGAATAGTCCTCCAAATCCGTTTGTAACTCTTTCACGATATTGTAAAAAAAAACAATAGCCGCCGATATGACTCCTAAGGGTGCTTGCTTCATTATATGATGCATCTCTGTGCTTGCCTCATAGCCATCTATAGTATACAACTCTCCTGCTTCTTTGACTATAGGTCTAAACATAACAGCCGCTGCCTTGTGAAAGCTCTTACTATCTGCTAAGCCCTCTTCTAGGTCTATAAACTCTCCTAGAGATATTTGCTGTAGGTCAGGTATAAAACCATATTTAACTCCCTCTAGCTCGAATCTGTTAGTAAATGGTATGTCGCTATTTAAAACTTCTATAACCTCGTTAGAGATGCTCTCAGCGTCTTTTAAGCGCATCTTAGACACTAATGATATATCTATACCGCAAAATATCTCTATAGTTTTAAACATAAAGAACTCTTTATCCTGCTCTTCTGTGTTGATTAAAGAAAACTTTTGGTATTGCTCTAGTGTAATATCGTTAATATGCGTAGGGACTTGTATTTTCATCTTGTGTCTTTATTTAAAAACATTGCACAACAAAAAAAGGCATCACAATTAAGTGACACCCTTTAAAACAAAACAAACATATTTATTATAAAATCTCTCTATCTGCTATGACCTCACAGATAGCCTGTATTAAGCCTTCATCGCTTAAGTTCTCAGACTCAGCTATAAGCTCCTCTAAGTCTCTTAAAGCGTGCATATAGCCCCTGTAGTAGTCATTGCTTGACCGCTCCTTTTTTCTATTATCTTCTAGTCTCTGTAGTATATTCATATTAGCTTATTATTAAGCTGTCTCTCCAATCGATGTTATTTCGCTTGTATTGCAGCATCTCAAATGTAGCATTTTGTATCTCTTCTTTTGTTAGGTCGTTTCTTTTAAGTAAGCTAAGGAATTTAGCTCTAATTTGTTTATCTGTCATAGTTTAGGTTTTTAAGGGGGCGTTAACCCCCGTTAGTTATTATTTTGCTATTGTGTATTGACCTTTAGCCTCTCCTGCTAAAACATCCTCTACAGTTTCCCAAGTCATATCTATTACATTTAAGAAGTTAGCCTTAGCTACGTTTAATATAAAGAATATTTTTTCTCCTGATTTCTTACCGTTTACTGTGATTGTTAATGTTTTCATAATGTTTAGTTTTAGTGTTTGTTATTATTTACACTACAAATATACAATACATTAAAGGTTACTACCAAACTTTTTTGCAATTATTTTCAAAGTTTTTTTAAATTAATTTATAACTACCTAATAACTAGGCTACTAACTACTAAACTTTTTTTACTTTTCTTTTACGATATCTTTGGTCTAGTATCCTTTTAGCTCTCTGAAGGTGTTTATTGTTAAACCAAGTGAAGTGTAATAGGATATGTTCTAGCTCCATAGTGGTGCATTTGTTGAGGTCTTTATCTGTCATTATATAGCGTTATCGATTTGCTCTATTATATGCCTAAGCTCTGAGCGTTCGAACTCTCCTAGGAACTCTCCTTTTAGGCTTATTACAAAATAGTCTTTTTTAGTTTCCATTATTGTCAGTGTACTGTTTAAATCTTTCATAGTTGTTTAGTTTTAAAGTTAGCTTTATTTCTTCCGTTATACCCTAGTATATCGTGAAACTTACGCTCCATATCTAGGGCCTCTCTTTTGGTTTTAAAGGTGTAAATTACCTCACAGCTATCTACATCCTTACCTCTAGACCTGTGCTCTCTTAACCTACGGCTATAGTTGTTTGTGATACCTACGTAGTGGCTTATAGGTAGGTAATATAATGTGTAAAACCCATCATTAAATGAGGACTTGTTAGCCTCCCTGTAGGCTCTACTATATTCGTTTAACCTCTCTTTATTTTCTAGCCTGTACTTTTTTCTTTTAAGAGATATACTCTCTTTATTTGCTTTTTGGTAAGCCCTGTTATACTCTTTTACCTCTTCTTTAGTCATAGTTATTTAATTGTTCGTTTGTTATAATAGTGTAAGTATATCTCACATACTTTATCCGATATTTCGTGCTGCTTGTAAACTTCTTTTCCTAAATGCTTAGCGTTGCCTATCTCAATGACTAACTTAACATAGCTGAGGTTATTGGTCTTCTTACCTACCTTGTGGGTATAGTTCTCTTTTGTCGTTACAGGGTATACTCTAAGATGTTTACCTTTAAGAGCCCAAGAAATTGCTTCTAGACACTCCATTACTTCTGAGACAATCTAGTAGCCTCTAAGCGACCGTTTCTGTAATGCTTTACTAGTAGCTGTGTATCTAGTTTAACGACCTTATATGGTCTTATAGATAGCTTAATGAGTAGTTTGTTAAATATATTCATTTTTCTTTAGTTTAAGGGTTAGTAATTTGTTCTCTAGTGTCAATCTCTCTACCTCTTCTCTTAAGGCTAATATAGCCATTTCTTGATAGTCTAATAGTAGTTCTGTTTTAGTATCCATAGTTTTTATATATTAGATAGTGTTTTATTAAATCTCTTTATACAAGCTAAAGATAATACGTTCATAACATCTCTTAGCTCGTTTGACCAATTACTTTCTAACTCATCTCTCAGGTTAGTGATTTCTTGAAGTGTCATTGTCATAACTTCGTTTCTTAATTGTGTAGCTGTTCTCATAATTTTTATATTTAGTTGTTTTGTTTGATACAAAGATACGCATAACTTAAAGTATCTACCAAACTTTTCAGCAACTTTTTTTAAAAAAAATGTAAATTAATTTGTAACTAGCTGAAGTGTAGCTAATTAGTTAAGAAAATATTTTCCACTATTTGGGTTGCTTAAGTGGTAACTGATAAAATAACGACACCCATCCAATAAATGGTTAAAATCGTCAACTGCGACATCTTTACCATCCTTCCAAGTATAGTTATTAAGCTCTGTAATTAAGTTTCTAGAGCCTTTATGTATATATAACTTGTACTCCTGCATAAGAGCAATACCTAGATTGATAGAGCCCTGTCCTTTAATACTAGGCTTTATGTTTAGACCATAGTTGGCTTTAAGCTCGTGTAGTAACCTTGGCTCAGCACTATCTCCTATAGTAAGAATATCTTTACCTTGCTTTAATAACCTAGCAGCTATGTCTGAAGTAGTTAATCCTTGAGCGTATATAATCTCTTTGATATATATCTCTTTAGATTTCTTATTGATACTAATTAGACAAGCTCCTGTAGGGTCGTTACTAAAACCAAAGTCCATACCTATACCGTAGTAGTCTCCGTTAGGGTTGAAG
>VMHT01120292.1_pt1 | contig 11460 bp, 16 predicted proteins | sample 4693611 | NCBI WGS metagenome assembly VMHT01 (sample SAMN12280063, study PRJNA550983) | marine metagenome | isolation source: seawater sampled from same location over 5 years 0.02-0.2 micron viral filtrate | place: USA: collected off the coast of southern California halfway between the port... ... | reverse complement strand
TATTAGCATAAATACTCATGAAATTCATTAATGCCCTCGTGGTGAAATTGGTAGACACAAAGGACTTAAAATCCTTGCCGCTTGCGGAGTGCCAGTTCGAGTCTGGCCGAGGGCACCACTAATATGATTAAACCAGTAATAATTTTTGATAAGAATAAAAATTCTATAAATATTAAAAAATCTATAGAAAAAAAAATAAAATTTTATTCTTTAAAAAAATCTAATTTAATTATTGTTATTGGAGGAGATGGTTTTATGCTCCAATCTTTAAAGAAATTATATAAACAAAAAAAACCATTTTATGGAATTAACTCAGGTAATTATGGTTTTCTAATGAATAGATATTCTCAAAAAAACTTAGTTAAAAATTTATCAAAAAATAACAAGATAAGTGTTCCAGCTTTAGAAATGAAAGTAATTAATAAATTTAATCTAAAAAAAACAGCAATAGCAATTAATGAAGTTTCGATTTTAAGACAAAGTAGACAAACAACTTCATTAACAATCAAAACTGGAAAAAAAAAGATTATAAAGAAATTAATATCTGATGGTGTTTTAGTTTCAACACCAGCCGGCAGTACTGCTTACAATTTATCTGTTAATGGTCCAATTTTAAGTCTTAATTCCAAAAAACTGTCTATTGTTCCTATAAGTGCTTTTAGACCTAGAAAATGGAAAGGTAAAATAATCAGTGATAGATCAAAAATAGAAATTATAAATCTTAATCCCAAAAAAAGACCTATAAGTGCTGTTGCAGACAACATAGAAGTAAGAAATGCAAAAAAAATTTTTGTAAACGTCAGTAAAGATATTAAATTTGATATTTTATATGACAAAAATCGAAGTCTCCAAAAAAAAATTAAGTTAGAACAAATAAGAAGAGAAACTAATTAATTTGGCATATCCTTAAATATGATTAATCAAATCAGACTAAAATTAAAGACATGCTTTTAATAGATAAGATCCTTTTATTATTTGCCGATTATCATCACAAAAGAATAATTAATTATTTCACATCTTATGATTTAGATACTTTGGTGGATGTTGGCAGTCATAGAGGTGAATTTTTAAAAATGGCTTTAAAATTTAAATCGTTTAGAAAAATATATTGTTTTGAACCACAAAAAAAATATTTTTGATATTAAAAAAAAAATTTTCTAAATACAAAAAAATTTCTTTTTTCAATTTAGCTTTAGATAATAAAAAAACTAAGAAATTCTTATATATTAATGCACTAACCAGCACTACTACTATGTCAACTTTTGACAAAAAATCTAAATGGTTAAAAATCAAAAACTTACTTATGAATTCAAAAAGTAACTATATAGAAAAGTATAAAGTTAATACATCATCATTAGATTTGATCTTAAAAAATAAAAAACTTAACAAATGCTTGCTTAAAATAGATGTGGAAGGTTTTGAGTATAATGTTTTAAAAGGAAGTCGAAAGAAAATGAGAGAAATACCTTACATAATAATCGAAAATCAATTTGGAAAACATTATAAAAATAACAATTATGATATTGTTGAGAGGTATCTATATAAAAATAATTATAGCATTTTAAAAAAATTTCTTTCACCAACTCTTCATTATCAAGATATTATTTTTAAAAAAAAATCACAAAAAATTAATAACTAAAAAAGTATTTGATGGTGCCCCCGCACGGACTCGAACCGCGGACCTATTGATTACAAATCAATTGCTAAAGTTTAAATAAACATCTGTTTATAACAATAATCCTAAAATATTTTTAGTCTGGTCACGCTCTGGGCACAGTGGTAGTGTTTTGATAATTAAATAAGGAGACTCATATGGCAATATTAGTAAAAGGTGAAATTACAATTACTAAAGGATTTAAAACATGGAAAGAGATGGTCTACGCACAGGATGGAAAATTAAAAGAGCATGGAATAAAATTTGTTTTAGCAGGTACACAAAAAGATGACCCGACAAAACTTCATACAGTAATGCAATTTCCAAATATGGAATCTCTTCAAGCTTTTAAAGATGATAAGGAACTTGCTGAGAAGAGAAAAGAAGCAGGCGCTGTTTTAGAGAGTGCTGTAATGATACCAATTTCAGATGAACATTTAACCAACTATCCAGATGCATATACAAATCATTAAATGAAAAAACTTTTAGGGATCGTGGTTCTTGGTTTGTTGTGTTGCAACTTAACACTTGCAAAAACAATTCAACTTGATCAGGGAGTGAAAATTAAAATTCCAAATGATTATGAATATCTTCAATTTAACCAATATGAATTTATGAGAGAGAACTTAGAGGGCATGGAAATCTCTAAAAGTGAAATTGATAAAATTATAGATCAAATGCAATTATATCTTGGAATGAATGGAACTGAAACGTCTACAATAATAGGACAAAGAGGATATAAAAAATCATATGGTGATTTCACAAATCATCTTTTGTCTGGAAATGATCCTGAGTCATGGTCAGGATTTAGAAAATTTTCTCAAAAATGTGGAAATAAAAAAACTGAAAAATCAATGATGAAATGCATGATAGATTTTTTTAAAATGGATCCAATTATTCAAATAGATGTAGCAAATGATATAAATGAAGATTTAAAAGAATTAGCTTTAGCATTAGAAGAGGCTAATATTGGAGACACTGAAGATTTTGAGAGTTTCAATGAAACTACTGAAAAAGTAAAAAATACTTTTAATGACATGTATCAAAATGAAATTGAAATTAAAATAGCAAAAGTAAAAAATAAATTATGGGGAATTGAAATTCTAGGGGAAGATATAATGATGGGATTTACTGCCAAAAGAATAGGTTATATGTTTTTTCAAAATGAACATGTCTTTGTAATCCAAGGTTTTTGCATGTCAAAAAAAACTTGCAAAAATATTAAAGATTTAAATGATAAAATTTTAGAGCCATATTTATCAATGAAATTAATTAATGAAAAAACGTCTGAGATTAATGATGATAGTGAATTAGTTAAAAAGATTAAAGACTTAAATGACCTGTATAAATCAGGCGTGCTTACAAAAGAAGAATTTGAAAAAGCTAAAAAGAAACTTTTAGATTAATATTTATTTTAAAAGATTACTTGATTGGTCTACAAATCTGTCCACACTCTGACTACACTTATTGTGGTAAGAATAACTTTTGCATAAATTATTTTGATAAAAAAGTAAGTGAAGTGGTGCCCCCGCACGGATTCGAACCGCGGACCTATTGATTACAAATCAAAGAGCTTCTTAAAATTTCCTTTCATTAACGTTGATACTATTAACTTCTAGAATCCTCGTCAAGCAAATGAAATAAATTCACTACATATTCACTACACTTGATCTACTCAATGTAAGCCATTTTAGTATCACAAGTGTAATGTTCTAAAAACTTTTTATTCTTATAATCATATTTAGACATTGTCATTGTCGGCTTTGTATCACCTTTAAATACAATCATTTGAAAACCTAATTCATAATCTGCAAACCTTGCTGTTACTTGATTTTCACCTATGTCTAGTTTATTAGCTTCAATCATTACAAATTTATTCTTCTCTTTATCGAAGTATTGTAGTCCTACCGCTTGCAATGTGAATTTCAAAGGATCGTGTTTTCTTCCAATGATTAATGACTTCATATCAAAACATGATATTTTCAAGCCTTGATCAGCAAATGAAACATTAGGTAACAAAACTAAGATTAAAATAATTATTTTTCTCATTTTCTAAAATCATAGAAATCACTGATTTCTCTAAATTTATGTTTTTCTCTTCGCCATAAATAAAAGAAAAATAGAATCAATAAAGGTTGCAAAATAACAAAAATAAGTATGTTAATTAATTCATAAGACATTCCCATTAAATCAGCCATAATTTCAAGAACTAAAACACACCAGTTAAAAAAATCATTAATCATAATTTTTTATGAGAAATTTGGTTACAAAGCTTATTGGCTTCTAATACTGAGGGTACAAGTTTATCCAATTTCCAACTGTTAGTTTTGATATCAAAATATTTTGATGATTTAAAATCCACCCCATCGACAATTTCAATTTCATATTTTTGAAACTCATCATAAAATTCTTTAAGAAAATAAACATATTCCTTAATAGGAAAAGAGCCTAAACTAAGATGAACACGATAACGCATTAAAAAAGGTGATATGTCTTGAACCTTTGCTGTGAGTTCTTCACCATTTAACTTGATTGGGATATTCTTATTTAATAATTGCTTTATGTCTCCTGGTTTCTGGTAAGTATAAACGGTAAATGTGTTATAAACTTTTGCACAATTATCTTCTGTTCTTATCCAAAAATTGAGGTTGTCACCGTGGGTAACTTCTCCACTAACCCTTGCATAAGATAAGGATTTATATTTATCAATAGTCCATTCTTCATCATTAGCTTGAGCTTGATAGGTAATAACTAATAGAAATAAGAATAAATGTAATGAAATAAAGATAAGAAAACGCTTCATAATATTGGCTCCTTTTGTTGTTATTTTTAAAGTGGTAGCAAACCCCAAACTTTTTGTGCATAGATAAAAGTGTATGTTCCAACGACCTTTGTTTTATATATTAACCAAGACATAGTTCTCCTTTTTGTTATTTGTTATAGGTAATGGTTTCACTCCACTTCTGATTGAGCGGCTTAAGTACCAAGGAAGATAATGAAAAAAACACAAACGTAAGAAAAGGAGTGAAATCCAATGCATGATTCTATTTAAATCAGCATTTTCTGTTTTTATTCAGCCAAAAAATTGTTTTCAAAAAGGCAACATAATTATATGCTAGATTTTATATTTTATGAGTGATCTAGTGATAGAGCTGAAAGAATTTAAAGAAGAATATCTAAGCCTAGCTATTACAAGATTATCCTATCTATATCCCAAACTTAGCTTTGAAAAAAAAAATAATTCAATATTTGTTAAGGGCTTAATTGATGATGAGGAAAATATAAAAAAAGAGATAAATTTTTGCGTTTATAGAGAAAAAATATATGCAGAAAATTTAGAAATTAGAAAAAAAATCTTTGAGGAAATTTAATGCAATTATTTCCTTATAAATTTAGAGAAATAGGCAATTTATTCTTAGTTACAAATGATGCAGGAGATTTCTTCTTTTGTAAAAAAGACAATCTTATTTCTTTGATCAAGAATGATTTAAGTAAAGATTTTCAAAATTTTCTTAGCGAAAAAAACTTTTTATTTAAAGAAAAAAATGATTTTGACTGGAATAATTACAAGTTTAAAATTCTTAAAAGAAAAAAATTACCTGAAAAAATAAATTATTTTATGATAATTCCTACTTTGAGATGTGATCTTAAATGTAGTTATTGCCAAGTATCACGAGTGGATCAGAATCTAGAAGGTTATGACTGGACTCAAGAAACTTTAAATAATTTTTATAACTTTATTGAAAAATATGGATCAAACAATATTAAGATTGAATTTCAAGGAGGAGAACCAACTTTAAGAACAGATATAATTTCTGATGTTTTAAAATGGACAGAAAATAATTCAATCAATGCAGAAATAGTAATATGCACAAATTTAATGAATTTAACACCTGATCTTTTAAAGGTGATAGAAGACGACAGGGTATTTATTAGCACTTCTTTAGATGGTAATGAGGCTATTCAATCAGAGCAAAGAACATCAAGTGATACAAAAACTAATATTTTTTTTAAGAATTTTGATTTTATTCTAAACAAATATGGAAGAAAAAAAATTTCTGCATTACCTACTTTCAGTAATTTTAATAATGTGAAATCTACTATAGATAAATATAGAAGTTTAGGGCTTAAAGAAATATTTTTAAGACCAGTAAATTTTCAAGGTTTCGCAAGAAAAAAATTCCCAGAAAGTAAAAGTCAAGTATCAAGATGGTTGGAAGTTTATTTTAAATCTATTGAGTATATTTTTGAAGAAAATTTTAAATCACAAGATAATATGATCGAATTTGGGTTGAGAACTAATTTGAAAAGAATTTTTAATATTGGTTATAATGGTCACCTAGATTTGAGAAATCCAAATTTTGCTGCAAGAGATAATTTTGTAATTGATTATGATGGAAAAATATATCCATCTGATGAGTCTAGAATGATATCTAGAATTGGAATTATTGATTTATCAATAGGTAATTTAACAGATGGTCTAGATGGTAAAAAAATTGATAATTTTAATTGGAATCAGATATCAGATGCAAATCCAGATTGCTTGCACTGTACATATCAGTCTTATTGTGGTGTTGATAGTGTAGACGACTTATCACGTTATAATCGAATTGATTTACCAAAAAATGAAACTTATTTTTGTCAATCGCAGATTTCTAAATTTGATGATATTTTTACAAAATTAATCTCAAATAACCCTGCTAGTCTCTATAATATTTCAGGTCATTTAAATGGAATTTTTAATTTAAACCCACCTTTTGGTAGGATTATATATGATTAAGTTAAGTTCAAAAATAAAACATAATTTTAATGATCTTAAACCTTTTGCTACCAGGGTTAATTTAAACTTAGATAATAAAACATCCAACCAAGACTCATTCTTAAAAAAAGACGAAAATAGAATAATTATTGAAACTAGTCGTGGAACAGCTGAAATTTTAGATAATACTCTTAATATTGAGGATAAGGAGATTATTTTGGTTTATCCCCAAGTTGAAACCTTAAAAAGATTTTATAGACCTAAAGCTAATAGCAACTCAATTTTACTTACGGAGTTATGCGATCAAAGATGTATTATGTGCTCACAACCCCCCAAAAATAAAAGTTATGACGATTTCAAATTATATAAAGAAGCTATTTTTTTAATGCCTGACAATGGTCACCTAGGTATTACCGGTGGTGAACCGACTCTTTTTAAAGAACCATTGTTTAATTTTTTAAAAGAAATAATTGAAAAAAAAAATTATTTTACATTCCATATTTTAACAAATGCACAACATTTTTTAAAAGAAGATATAAATAATCTTTTTTTATTATCAAAAAACGTTACGTGGGGAATTCCTCTCTATTCACATGAAAGTAAAGCTCATGATGATATAGTAAGTAAAGATGGTGCATTCCATAGACTATTTGATAGTTTTAATTATTTACTTTCATCTGGATCTCAAGTCGAACTGAGGACCGTATTAATGAGACAAAATGTAGATCATTTAATAAGCCTATCTAATCTAATTAGCACGAAGTTATCTTGGATAAGAGTATGGGCTATAATGCAACTGGAAAATATTGGATATGCTAGGATGAATTGGAAAAAGATTTTTTTTGACAATTCAGAAAATTTCTCTGAAATAGAAAAATCTATTTCAATTTTAGAGTCAAATAATATCAATTTAAGTTTATATAATTTTCCATTTTGTACTGTTCCTAAAGACTTTAGAAAATACACTAAAAATTCAATCTCAGATAGGAAAAATAAATACATAGAAGAGTGTAAAAGTTGTAATAAACAAGGAGAATGCTGTGGTTTTTTTGAATGGCATAAAAACGATATTGGTTATAAAAATATAGGTTCAAAATATTTATGAAAAAATTTTTAGTTAGTTCTCTCTTGGCAGCAGGATTTTTTAATATTGCTGAGGCTTCTTCTGATAAAAATGTAAAAATTGAAAAATTTGAGAATGTTGATTTAATAAACAATTCAAAAGGACTAAAAAGTATTGCGGAAAGAAATATCCCTTTTACTCTAATGGCTCATTCCTCTCATGGATCTCATGGGTCTCACGGGTCACACTCATCTCATAGTTCTTCTTCACATTACTCTTCAAGTCATTCTTCTCATGCTTCACACGCCTCACACAGCAGTCATTATTCTCATGGTAGCATAGAAGGTCAAAATAAAAATTATAGTTATCAATATAAAGATCAGGGTATAGGTAGAAATTTAAATAGCACACCTAATGAAACTATATTACCTAGATCCCCAGCGATTGTTGATACCAAAAAAAATATTAAAGGAAGGTCTGAAGAATTCAGAATATTAACTCAAAGAGCACAATTAGCTTTATATGGTATGGGATATTATTCAGGTGAAATTGACGGATTAATGAATAATGAAACAGTATCATCTATTTCTAAATATCAAAATAAACATAAACTTAAAGTAACTGGAAGCCTTTCAGATGAATTAATAGCCTATTTGGATATTGGAGGAGATATTGAAAAGAAATTTTAATTTATATTCTTTATTAAGTTTTTTATTTTTAATCGGTTTTATTACAGGTAATATTTTTCATGTACCATATAAATATGTAATCAAAAAAATTTATTCAGAGGATTACCAAAAATCAATGTACAAATGTGATAATGCTATGCGAAATCAATTTATTGCAAAAGCAAAGGTAATTCAAAATCCAGATCAAGAAGCAGCTAAAGCTCTTCAAGCTGCTGAAATTGCACTAATAGATTGTCATGATTATGATGTTTTAAGAAAAAAATTATTGTCACTAGGTCTTGTGTCATTGGACCTAAGTTCAATGGGCTTAGAAGCTATTGAGAGGGAAGCATACGATTTACAAAAACTAGTAAGAATTCATGAAATTCGTTACTAGTTTAATTTTAATAATTCTTTTTTCTTTTACTAATGTTGCTAATTCAAATGAGCTTTATATTAAAGCTTTGAAAGAAGCAGCATTATCAAATGGATTTCAAAAGCCAGAAGATATTAACTCATTGTTTGATAAACAAAAATCCGAATTAGGAAATAAACTCTTTCATGATGAGTTATTAAGTTTAAACTCTACAACATCTTGTTCTAGTTGCCATCTAACTAAATTTTCATCAGCTGACGGACTTCCAAATGCTATAGGTACAGGTGGAAAGGGTGAAGGTATTAAAAGAGTAATGCAAGGAGGAAATATAGTTCCAAGAAATACTTTACCATTGTGGGGAAGGGGAAGTAAAAATTTTGATACATTTTTTTGGGACGGTAAGGTAACAACAGTAGATGGAAAAGTTATTAGTCAATTAGGTTTATTAGATCGTAATTATGCTACTAGAGAAGGAAAATATAATATTAACGTAAAAGATAATGCATTGTTGACTGCAGTGCATTTACCTTTCGTAGAGATAAGAGAATTGGTTCAGGATGATGAAGAAATACAAAGTTATTTAAAAAAAGAGGAAATTGGAGTAGCTTTTGATATTTTTGAAGAGTTAGCAGAAAGAATAAAAACTAAACCAGAGTATGCTGATGACTTTGCTAAGGCGTATCAAATTAATAAAGAAGAAATTTCATTTCATCATATTGCTGATAGTATTACACATTTTATAAAAGATGAATTTGCGATTGAAGATACCAAATTTTCAAATTTTGTTTTTAAAGAAAATGAATTAACACTATCTGAAATTAAAGGTGGTTTAATATTTTATGGCAAGGGAAATTGTGCTGCTTGTCATAGTGGACCATTACTTTCAGACTTAAACTTTCACAGTATTCCATTTCCTCAAATTGGATTTGGTAAAAATGGATTTGGTGTTGACTATGGTAAATTTAACATAACATTTGATCCAGATGATCTCTATAAATTTAGAACGCCACCATTATACAATGTTGAAAATACGTTTCCTTATTCACATTCCGGATCTGTTTATGATCTAAAGGAGTCTATAATTTATCATTTCGATCCATTAAGAAAATATAATCCTAAAGAATATTCAGAAATAGATAGAAATGAATATTATAAAAAATTATCTGCTTCAGGAAATGAAATGGAATTAATTCCATACCTAGATGATAACGAATTAGATAATCTTGTAGACTTTCTTAAAACATTAAGTTTTCCAGGTAAAAATCAAAAATTAACAAAGAAAGATTAATTTGATGAGAAAAATTTTAGGGATCGTAGTTCTGTGTTTATTGTTAAGTGGGAATGCTTATGCTGGCAAATATGAAATGGAACAAGCTGCAAAAACAATTCCAGGTGTTGCTGATGCTGCGTTTCAGGGAAGCTCATCTTTTTGGGTAGTAATGTCAAACCCTAATGCCGGTCACGATTTTGATTACTATGGATCAATGTTATGCAACGGTGGTCAACAAAACTTTGGAGTGGCCAAAGGATATACTATTACTTTTTGGAATGCATACACCAAGAAGCCAATTAAAAAATTTAGATGTTATTAATGAAAAAACTTTTAGGGATCGTATTTTTCAGTTTATTGTTAAGCGGGAATGCTTTAGCAGATCAAAAAAGTTCATTTGCTAAAACTCTTATGGATGGTGTTTATATAATTGATAACGCATATTGGCGTAGTAATGATTTATTAGTATTCATAGAAGTAAGTAATACTTGGAGTGGGGCAGACACCTACGCCACTGCTGAGCTAGTATGTAAAACTTTAAAAGACCAAGGTTTCAATCCAATATCAAATTATTCTGTTAGCATGATTGAAAAAACTGGACAAAGTCAACTTTTGAAATTGAAATGTCAGTAAAATTTTTTTGTAGGACTACTTGATTGGTCTACAAATCTGTCCACACTCTGACCACACTTATTGTGGTAAGAATAACCTTTGCATAAATTATTTTGATGAAAAAGTAAGTGATGTGGTGCCCCCGCACGGATTAGAAACGCGGACATATTGATAACAAATCAATTGCTAAAGTTTAAATAAACATTTGTTTGCAACAATAATCTTAAAATATTTTTCACTTGGCAACAATCTGACAACAATGGTAGAGTTATTTTTATGGCAATGTCTAAATGTAGAGAATGTGGTAAAGCAGTTTCAACATTAGCTAAGACTTGTCCCAGTTGTGGTGTTCCCAAGCCTACTAAAAAAACAAAAACTAAAAAAAAAACTATAAATAAAAAATCAACCTCAAGAGATATAGTTCCAAATATTAAAAATTATAAAAAAAATAATGATAAAATCTGGGTGCATTGTAGAAATTACCAGTGCAGAGATTATACTCAAATGTATCAAATTTATGAAGACTATTTAAATTTAGACAATTGCAATTTTTGCAAATCAAAATTTATGGAGGCTAAACTTAGAAATGGTAAACCAATTATGCCTACCGATGGAATTTATGATAAGATAAAAAATAAAAAAAGTACATATTCATCTTCAAGCAACACATCATCAACTTCAAATACTTCGACTGGTGATACAGCATTTGATAAATTCTATGCAGGTACTTTAGATCTTCCTACAGCCTTTTGGGGCTTTGGTGTTTTTGGTTCAATAATAGTTGGTTTGATAATGGGCTTTTTATCTGAAGCAGTTCATGTAATATTTACTTGGTTTTATTTTGCAATAATCTTTTATATGATTATAGCTTTAGCAGAATGTGCAGAAACTTATAAAAAAGAAAAATTAAAAAAAAATGCAAGTGCAGTTTGGGGTTATTTGACACAAATTTATTGTGGTGTTGGTTTCCTAGGTTTAGTTTTAGAAGCTTGGAATGTAATTAAAAATTAAAGACCACTTGATTTGACAACAATCTGACAACAATCTGACAACACTTA
>VMHT01045882.1_pt1 | contig 11460 bp, 12 predicted proteins | sample 4693611 | NCBI WGS metagenome assembly VMHT01 (sample SAMN12280063, study PRJNA550983) | marine metagenome | isolation source: seawater sampled from same location over 5 years 0.02-0.2 micron viral filtrate | place: USA: collected off the coast of southern California halfway between the port... ... | reverse complement strand
GATTGGGTAAAGTTTCAAGCAGAAGCGCGTAAACAAAGACAGGCTGCAATTCGTGAGAGAGAAAGAAAAAAAGAAGAACTCAAAGAAGCAATAGGCATTTTTGCAATAATTTTATTTTCGGCCCTAATCATTTTAGGAATGGCATACTTTTTAGCGAGAAAGAAAGCATGGCTTTAAGACCCTCACAAACATCTTTAAGAAATTGGACAAAGCAAAAGTGGCGTACCAAATCTGGTAAGAACTCCACGCAAGGTAAGGGCGCAACAGGTGAGCGTTACCTGCCTTCTTCTGCAATCAAATCTCTTTCATCAGCAGAATATTCGGCATCAACCGCCGCCAAACGTAAAGCTATCAAAGCTGGGAGGCAACACTCTGCGCAACCTAAGTCTGTTGCAGAAAAAACAAAGGCACATCGTACATGAGCTTTCTACATACTTTGAAGAAAGATGAGCGCGACATTCTACGAGCAATCGTTAAGAAGGTTCATCTTGCCTACCATCCAGAACAATTTCAAACCGACAGAGAAGCAGACAAAGTTATTTCTGTTATTGCGCCTCACATTGTTGACCGCATGATTAGGTTTGGCAAGGATCACAAAGTTGACCAACTTTAAATATAAACCTGACGGTCAAACCCTCAAAGACTTTATGAAATCAGAAGTATTCTTTCGCTTATTGCGTGGCCCTGTTGGCTCTGGCAAATCCGTCTGTTGTTGCGTGGAATTGTTCCGCCGCGCTTTAGAGCAGAAGAAAGATAAGAATGGTATTCGCCGCTCACGTTGGGCTGTCATTCGTAATACCAACCCCCAGCTTAAAACCACCACAATAAAGACATGGCTTGATTGGTTTCCAGAAAATGAATGGGGAAAGTTTCAATGGTCTGTTCCTTATACGCATAACATCAAACGTGCTGACTTAGAGCTTGAGGTTATCTTTCTCGCCCTCGATAGACCAGAGGATGTAAAAAAACTGCTTTCATTAGAGCTTACAGGAATTTGGGTCAATGAAGCGCGTGAGATTCCAAAGTCTATTATCGATGCCTGTTCTATGCGCGTTGGTCGTTTCCCCTCAATGAAAGATGGAGGTTGTACTTGGACAGGTGTGATAGCGGATACAAACGCACCCGAAGAAGATCACTGGTGGCCGATAATGTCAGGCGAAGTTCCAATCCCAGATCACATAGCAAAAGAAGAAGCCAAGATGCTGGTGAAGCCAAGCAACTGGGAGTTCTTCACCCAACCTCAAGGCATGCTGGAAACAAAAGAGGAAGATGGAAACGTCACAGGATATACGCCCAACGAGAACGCAGAAAACAAAAACAATATGCGGAAAGACTATTATCCGAATATCGTTCAGGGCAAGACGAAGAGTTGGATAGATGTGTATGTGATGAACCGCCTTGGCTCTATCAAAGACGGTAAGCCTGTTTATCCTATGTTTGCATCAGACGTTCATCTTGCAAAAGAAGAAATACCTATTGCGGCAGGTGTGCCAGTTTATCTTGGCATAGACTTTGGGCTTACCCCTGCTGGTGTGTTTGGGCAAAAAGTGCGTGGACGTTGGTTAGTGTTACAAGAGATAGTAGCATTTGATATGGGTATCGTTAAGTTCAGCGAAATCCTCCGACAAGAAATCTCAACAAGATATAGTCAATCTGAGGTTATCATCTTTGGTGATCCCGCAGGTGACTTCCGCGCTCAAACAGATGAATCTACGCCTTTCCAAATACTCAGAGGCGCAGGTCTTAATGCACGCCCAGCGCCGTCAAACGATGTATCTCTTAGGCTGGAATCAGTTTCAGCACCACTGGGGCGCATGGTTGATGGGCAGTCTGGGTTTTTGATAGACCCGCGTTGTCGCACATTAATAAAAGGATTTGAAGGTGGCTACCAGTATAGGCGGCTACAGGTTTCTGGTGAGCGCTATGATGATAAGCCAGAGAAGAACCACTTCTCTCACATACATGATGCGTTGCAATATTTAATGTTGGGGTCAGGTGAGGGCAGGGCCATCATGCAAAACCTTTCTCAAGCTACAACATCATTTCAAGCACGCAAAGATTACGATGTGTTTTCAAGAAAGCCACGCCAGCGTAGGGCAGGTTTGTGGTCGCGCATGTAGTTTTGTGCGTTGCTCTGCAAACTCGCAAAACATATCACAGGGTATAAGGAGATTCTTTTATGTGTTTAGCACCTAAAGCACCCAGAGCGCCTGCTGTCGATCCTAATGTTGAGATTGAACGACAGAACCGCGAGACAGAAGAAATGGGAACAAGGGCAGATAATAAAGCAGATACACTTTCGCGTGCTGTAAAAAAGAAGCGCGGAGGTATGGGTAGTACCTCTTTGCTTACAGGTAGCAAAGGCGGCATGGGTTATTTTGACGGAACGCTCTAATGCTTGAAAAAACCGCAGAGCGGATGCTCGCAAAATATGAACGTGCGAAATCAGCACGCTCAAACTTCGAACCAATGTTTGACGAGTGTTATGAGTATGCTCTGCCTATGCGGCAGAGTTTTTACCATGAGACTGCTGGGCAACGCAGAGATGACCGTATCTTTGATGAAACGGCTGTAGTTGGCACACAAGAGTTTGCATCAAGATTGCAATCTGGTCTTGTGCCTAACTTTGCACGTTGGGCTGATTTTGTTGCTGGCTCTGAAGTTCCCAAAGAACAAGTTGATGAAGTGAACAATAGCCTTGATGAGGTTACTGAGTATGTCTTTGAAGTGTTACAGAATTCTAATTTTGGGCAAGAGGTGCATGAAAGCTTTATGGATTTGGCTGTTGGCACAGGTGTCTTGCTGTGTGAAGAAGGTGATGCCATTAATCCTCTCCGCTTTAACGCGATACCGCTTCCGTCTGTGGTTCTTGATACAGGTGCGGATGACCGCATCGATCATGTTTATAGAGAGCGCTCTCTTAAGGTATCAGAGATATTGCTTGCGTACCCTAAGGGTATCTTATCAGAGAGGCTTGTTAGACAAGCTTCAACAAATCCCGACAGCAAGTGCAAGCTTATTGAAGTCGTATGTAGAAATTATGAAAAGCCTAATGAAGAAGCGCATGACTTCTTTGTTATTGATGTTGAAGATAAAGGTATAATCTTCCACGAAAAGTTTGTTGGTCTTGGCTCTAACCCGTTTATATGTTTCCGCTGGTCAAAGGCGGCTGGTGAGATATATGGTCGTGGCCCTCTGGTCAACGCACTGAGCGCAATCAAAACAACTAACCTGACCATCGAGCTTATCCTTGAAAACGCACAGATGGCTATCTCTGGCATCTATCAAATGGATGATGATGGCGTTGTAAACACAGATACAATAAACCTCGTTCCAGGAACAATTATTCCAAAGGCTATGGGTTCTGCTGGTTTGCAACCTATCAAAGCGGCAGGTGACTTTAATGTTGCTAACCTTGTGTTGAATGATATGCGCTCAAACATCAAACGTGCGCTTTATAATGATATGTTAGGCGATCCAAACAAAACGCCTGCTTCTGCAACAGAGATTGCAGAACGCATGGCTGACTTATCTAGACGTATTGGTTCAGCGTTTGGCAGATTACAAGCTGAGATGGTGCAACCTATTCTACAGCGCGTGGTCTATATTCTAAAGAAGCAGGGAAGAATTGAACTACCAACTATCAATGGCAGAGAAGTAAAGGTTAAGTCTGTATCACCTTTAGCACAGGCACAGGCTAATCAAGATATTTCTTCTGTCGCACGTTACTTGCAAATGGTGGGCGGCACATTCGGGCCAGAGGTTCTAAACCTTCTTATACGGTCTGATGATGTTGCTGTTTATCTTGCTAAGAAGTTTGGCGTACCAGACAGCTTAGTAAGAGATGGGGTGGAGCGCGAACAGTTAATGCAAGCGGCACAACAAATGGCTCAACAACAGCAACAGGCAAATGTCGAAACACCTAGGACTTGACGGGTTTCCTCGCCCCAAAGCAGAGGATGAACAAATATCTCAAAACATACACGCACTGTTTAGAACGCCAAGCGGCGTTCAAGTGCTAAAATATTTGCGTTCTATCACCATTGAAGCCGTCACTGGTGGAGGCGCATCTGATGCTGAGCTTCGACATCTTGAGGGTCAGCGTTTTCTTGTAGGTCTTATTGAAAGACGAGTTCAACACGGCGAGAAGGTAAAATCAAATGAGTGAAGCAGATAATGTAGAAGTTGCAGTAGAGGCAACAGAAGCACCTGCCAGACCAGAATGGTTGCCAGAGAAGTTTAACACACCAGAAGATTTGGCATCTTCTTACTCACAACTTGAAAGCAAGCTTGGCACATCACAAGACGAGATGCGTGACCAGCTTATTGCAGAGTTTGAGCAAACAGCACTAGAAGGCAGGCCTGATACTGCTGGTGATTATCTTGTGCCAGAAGGGTTAGATGAAAATCTTGTAAATGATAACGAGCTATTTCAATGGTGGGCTAACCACGCATTTGAAAATGCTTACAGTCAGGAAGAGTTTGAGCAGGGCATCAATATGTATGCACAAGCTTTGAATGCAAACCAGCCAGACCTTGAAGCTGAAAAAGCAGCACTCGGGGAAAATTCTGATGCGCGTATTGAGGCTGTTGATTTGTGGTCGCAGAAGTTTTTTCCAGAAGAATATCAAGATGCGATTATGGGTTTGGGTGCAAGCGCTAAAGGTATAGAAGCTCTTGAATTTTTAATGAGCCAGATGAGTGCCAGTTCTATGGCAGGCAATACAGGCGCAATACAACCTATCAATGAACGCGATTTGCAATCAATGATGAAGGATGAGCGTTATTGGAATCCAGCAAAGAGGGATAACGCTTATGTTCAAAAAGTCCAAGAAGGGTTTTCCAAACTCTACCGTTGATGCTTTTCATGTTGATGGTGATGTTAGCATTGTAAAATCTACAGTCGAGCATGCTGGTTATCTTCAGCATCGATTGAGGCCATCAGATGTTCGTGAGTGCATGATACATTCATCTACACCGTGGAGGGCGCTTCATGCCCCTCTTCGGTATAAAGACGCATACACATGGACAGGCATCTGGAAAGATGAGCCTGTTTGTATGTTTGGCGTTGTTCCTTTTATGACATCAGATGATTTTAAAGCGGCAACTATATGGATGCTTGGCTCTGATGTGTTGGATGAAAACCCTCGGCCTTTCTTACGTAACTCAAAGCTTATGTGTAATTGGATTGTAGACCGTTATGACCTTGTAGAAAATGTTGTACCGCTTGACCATGAGCGCACAATTAAGTGGTTGGATTGGTTGGGTTTTGCATTTGGTGAAGAGGCTACTGTTATCAATGGCTACTCTTGTTTACGTTTTGTGCGTTGCGATGAAACGATTGAAGTGAGATTCCAATAGCATACAGCCTGTTTCTAACTGACAGCCCTGCGGGATAACTGAATGAAGAGCGAAACGGACAACTGTGCGTAGTGTAAATTTCATTTATAAGGAACTGAAAAATGGCGAATACTATTGATATAGCCTTTATTAAACAGTTCGAATCTGAAGTTCACATGGCTTATCAGCGTATGGGTTCAAAACTCCGTAATACTGTACGCACTGTTGGTAATGTCCGTGGTAGCGTTGTTCGCTTTCAGAAAATAGGTTCGGGCGCGGCTTCAACCAAAACTCGTAACGGCGATGTTACCGCTATGGAGCTTGTACATACAAATGTAGAAGCAACAATGGCAGACTTCTATGCCGCAGAATACATCGACAAGCTCGATGAATTAAAAATCAATATTGATGAGCGTCAGGCAGTGGCACAATCAGCCGCCGCCGCATTGGGTCGCAAGACTGATGACCTCATCTACACTGCTATGGACGCAGGTGCTAACGCAACACAGATTAATTCGACTGCGGCGGCAGTTGATAAAGCAGACTTGCTCACTCTGTTTGAAACATTTGGCACTGCCGACCTTCCTGAAGATGGTCAGCGTTACTTAGCAATGTCACCTGCTGGTTATGCAGATCTGTTTAACATCAACGAATTTGCTTCAAGCGATTTCGTAGGTGAGCAGAACTTGCCTTATGCTGGCGGTATGACAATGAAGGAATTCTTAGGCTTTAAGATTTTCTCAACATCAGCAGTAACTGCTGGTAAGAACATTGCTTACCACACATCTGCTATGGGCTTGGGCATCAACTCAGATGTTCAAACTGAGATTAACTATGTGCCTCAGAAGGCCGCTCATCTTGCTACTTCTATGATGTCAATGGGTGCTGTTGTTATTGATGACAACGGTATCTATGAAGTCTTAGATAATAACTAAGGGATTGGGGGGCTTCGGCCCCCCATTACCAGATGTCAACAGTAGCAAACTCAGGAATAGATATAGCTTCACGCGGCTTGATATTGATTGGCGCAGAGCCAATTACTTCATTTACCGCTGACAGCACCGAGGCTCTTGTAGCCTCAAACTTGTATGAGGATACAGTGCGCACTGCTCTGTGTGCTTCACGCTGGCGTTTTGCTACTAATCAGCAAGCGCTAAATAAACTTTCTGCTACTCCAACGGGGCGGTTTGACGTTGCTCACCAACTGCCACATGACTTGCTCATGTTACATGCGGTGACAATAGAAGATAACCTAATTGAATACACCATCTATGGTGACAAACTTTATCATAATGTCAGCACCAATAATGATGTTGTTGCTGATTATACTTTCAGAGCGCTGGAACAAAACTTTCCTAGCTACTTTACATTAGCTGTAGAATATTCGCTCGCCGCATCTTTTGCGCTTGCTATTGCCAGAGATGAAGCAATGGGAAGCATGATGGAACGCAAAGCAATGCAGTTAATGCAACAGGCAAAGACACTTGATTCCCAGCAACAAACAACACGCAGATTAGTAACATCGAGGTTTATATCTGAAAGGCGAAGCTAATGCCGCGCATTCGTGTACCGCTAAATAACTTTGCTTTTGGGGAAATAAATCCTTCACTTACTTCCCGCGTGGATAGTCCTGTTTATAATCAGGCCGCTGAATCTGTGAAGAATTTTTTTATTCGTGCAGAAGGCGGCGTAATTAAACGCCCAGCTACCAAACGATTACATAGTTTTAGCCATAGTTACGATAGCTCGCTGTTACAACAAATACGCATTGAACCTTTTGTTTTTTCTGATGATGAGAAATACATTGTCGCTTTCTCTAGTGGTCAATTTGATATCTTCCGCATCACTGCCTCAACCAACGCAGTATCCCACATTCAAACAATTACTGCTGATGTGGATGGCAACGCTCTGCCTATTACCAATACCAATCTTAATCAGTTTACTTATGCACAGCGAGGGGACTTTATGTTCCTTGCGCACACTTCTTTCCTGTGTAGGATGCTGGTTAGAACTGGTCTAACAACATTTGAAGTAAGGTTATATGAGTTTGATACATCAATAGATGGCAATAGAACTTTGCAGCCATATTATAATTTTCAATCAAACGGCGTAACTTTATCTGCGAGCGCAACAAGCGGTAATGGTGTAACCCTTACATCTAGCGCTTCATACTTTACAGCTAATCATGTAGGCGTAAAGATTCTGATTGGTGACGCTGAAGCAGAGATAAAAACATTTACAAGCGGCACATCTGTAACAGCAGATATTACAGGCACGCTCAAAGCACAGCTTGATGTAGATGCTCTGCAAACAAAAGACGGCTCTAACAAGGTAGAAGTAACGCATGCTTTGCATGGTTTATCTGCTGGCGCTACTGTCATTATTGGCGATGCTGGCGGTGTAGGCGGTATAGGCGCAAGTAATATAAATGGCACACGCACCATCAGCCGCGTGATAAATAAAAATGTTTATGAGATAACTGCTGGCGCAAGTGCCACATCTGAAAAGATAGGCGGCGGCTCACCCACCATCGAAAGTAGCGCGGCTACGACAGAATGGTATGAGCAATCCTATTCCTCTTTTAGAGGCTTTCCAGCGGCGGTAACTTTCCATGAAGATAGATTTTGGTTTGGCGGCACACCATCGCAACCAGACGGCTTGTGGGGGTCAGTAACAGGGGAATATTTTAACTTTGATTTAGGTGATGCAGAAGATAATGAAGCGTTAGATTTGGATGCAAACATTGGTGCAACAAACCAAATACGGCATCTTGTTTCTAATCGTGACTTGCAAGTGTTTGCTTCTCGTTCAGAATTTTATATGCCCTCTTTTGCAGACAAACCTTTAACACCTGAGAATGCAAAGATATCTGCACAAACTCCGTTTGGTACTGGTTTTGTAAGACCGCAATCTTTAGACGGCGCAACTATGTTTGTGCAATCAACAGGCACGGCTGTGCGTGAATATATTTATTCTGATGCAGAAGGTGCATACACAGGCAATATGATATCTCTGCTTTCATCTCACCTCATAGTTGCACCAATACAACTTGCTACCGTAAAAGGTTCATTGGAAAGACCAGGCGCGTATGGTTTCTTCTTAATGAATAATGGTGAGATTGGTGTTTATTACAGCATAAGAAGTGAGAAACGTGCAGGTTGGATGCGTTGGAATACAACGGGTAAGTTCCATTCTATATGTTCTGTTGAAGAAGATTTATATGCGGTGAGTGTAAGAGATGATGGCTCTGGCACTAACAAGCTTATCCTTGAGCGCTTTCAAACAGATATGGATATGGATTTTGGTGACAGCTTCACAGGCGTAGCTGGTGTATTTACTGTAAGCTCTCACTTTGCTGATGGCGCTGTTGTTGATGTAACAGATGGTGATGATTACTTAGGGCAGTTTACTGTAGCTGGTGGGCAGTTAGATGTTAGCGCAGTTAAAGTAACCACCACTATACAAGCTGGGTATAGATTTGTACCTGAGTTGAAAACGCTTCCTATTGATGGTCAGGTGCAGGGTGGTTTCTTAACTGCACGCCCACGGCGTATATCTATGGTTGATTTAGATTTGAATGAGACGTTAAGCGTATCTGTCAATGGCACAGATATGACAATTCGTAATGTGAATTTTACGATAGGCGGTAGCGTTGACAGGATAACAGGAAAGAAAGAATTCCGACCTCTTGGCTACAGCAAAGACCCTAGAGTAACTATATCGCAAAGCGCTCCATTGCCTTTGCAGATTAATGGTTTGATAGCAGAGGTAGCATTCTAATGAATCCTTTAATGATGAGTAATCCTTATCTTATGGTAGCCGCCGCTGGCTTGTCTATTTATGGCTCATTGCAAGCTGGTAAAGCAGAGCAACAACGGCAACGAGCGATTGAAGCGCAACAAAGACAGAACGCAAAGTTTGAAGAGTTATCTGCACTGCAAGCGCATAACGAAAGACAAGATAGGCTTTCAAGCTTAATTGGCGTGAACGAAACTATGAGAGCTAAATCTAATCGTGGTTCTAATGACCGTTCTATAGCGGCCTTAACCAGAGCAGAAAAAAAGAAATCATCAAAAGAAGATGGCAGAGCTAGAACGCAAAGCATGCTGACAACAAGTAGAACACGCTTCGCCGCCGCAAATGCAAGAGCTTCTGGCAATCAGGCTATGCGTTCTGCCTTGTTTAAGTCTGTTGGTACAGCCATTAGCTTGGGCGATTCAATGAGTGAGATATCAAATGGCGATTAAAAGATTACAATCACAGCCAGTATTCAACAAACCGATTGGCATTGTACAGCCATCGAGTGCTGGTGTTCAAGCCGCGCAAGGGTTAGAGCAACTTGGCGAGCGCATGATGCAGAATTTTTTTGAAAAAGAAGTGCAAGTGCAAAGAGAAAAAGGTGCTGAAGTTGGTAGAACTTTTCGTACTCGTAATCCAGTAACTGACAAATTAGAATATCGCTCATTGCCAGAGGGCATGTCAAAGGTTGCGCAAAGAGAAGCTCAGCCTATCATTGATAAAAAATATAGTGCTGCCCTTGCGCGTGATATGAGCAATGAGGCAAAAAAACTTCGCGCTGACCATGACAAAGACCCTAATGGTTTTGATAACGCTTTTTCTGCTTATGTGAAGAAAACAGTTGAATTAACAGACTCACGCTATCAATCAATCGCTACAGATATAGGCGCTGAAATAGCGGGCGAACACAAAGCTTCTATTTATGCTGACAAGGTTGAGGCTGATGATGCGCAAGATTATAAAGATATGTATGACGCAATCATAAAGAATTCAGATGACCTTGAGGCTTTTATCAGCAATGGTGCGCCGATAGGAGATAGTAGTGTTGCGAACGCTACCTATCAAAATTTACTTCGTGAAGTTGATGAGCTTGTAGATATGCACGGTGATCGCATGTCGGTAACACAAGCAAACAATATGAGAACAGTTTTAAAGCGTCAGTATGGCGGCTCTATGGCTAACTCAGTTTTTAATAAGCTTACTAAACTGCCTCAGTTTCAAGATGTTGCTGTGGGTGGAGAGTTAGCCGCTTCAGTTATGAACGGATTAGAGCAGGCTTTTAGAGCAGGCTCGTTAGAAGGTATTGAGCCATCTGTTGTAAAGACATTGATAGATGCTGGCTTTTCTGAGCGCATGATATCTTCTGATTTATTTGATGCAGAAGATAGGCGCGTTATTGCTGGCGATATATCTGTTATGGAAAATATGTATCAAGAGCGATTAACGGCAACAAAAGATATTCGCAAGGCAGATGCAACATTACAGATAGTTAATGGCGGCGGTTTAGTTTCTCAAGCAGATATGGATAATTTGTTTGCTCAGTCTGGCATACGCACTGTTGAAGATTTTATGAACAAAATTGGCAACATAATGAACCCTGCGAATGCCGCAACAAAAGACATACGCAGTATTATTTTAAACACTAATAGTGATTTGCCGAAAGTAGTTCAAAACTTATTTACAGCCGACAACCTTGAGCGGCTTGCTAATACAGGCCAGCTTCCGATTGCTATGAATCTATATCAGCAATCAACAAAGCGATTAAATAAAGACGGTAGCGGTGCGAATACTGTAACCAGAGGTTTACCTGATACTGTTATTGTTGAGATGGAAGCGTTAAACGCTTATCAAAACAGTGTTAAACAAGCCAGCTTTGAAGATTACTTCCAGCGCAGAAATGAGCTTGCACGTAACCCTCAACGTAAAGAAATCCTAAATGCTAAGCTTGGCATGAATGGCGACAAACAAGTTAAGATATCTGACTTTGTTGAAGAACAAATACGAAGCGATGCCTCACCAGAAGAAGCCGCATATTATATGCAATATGCAGAAGATTTGGTTCTGATGCACGGCAAAGAATTAGCAGGGGAAATACTTAGCCAATCTTCTGAAAAAGTATTTGTTAAATCATCTTTTGTTTTTGGTGATGGACGCACACGCTTTGCGCCAGAAAAAGCATTTCCAACGGGAACAGACATGGCTGTGTTTAAAGCGCATACACAAGGCATGTTAGATTTAGCTGGTGATTATACGCTCGGTGAGAATGCGTTTCTTATTCCAGACCCAAGGCACGGTGTAGTTAACCCTGTCTATATGATTGTT
>VMHT01029247.1_pt1 | contig 11460 bp, 14 predicted proteins | sample 4693611 | NCBI WGS metagenome assembly VMHT01 (sample SAMN12280063, study PRJNA550983) | marine metagenome | isolation source: seawater sampled from same location over 5 years 0.02-0.2 micron viral filtrate | place: USA: collected off the coast of southern California halfway between the port... ... | reverse complement strand
TAGACGCTGATGAGATTGCTGAACCAGCCGGAGCATCGCGCAGTGCATCTTTAGCCGCCGCAATAGCTGTTGTGCTAGTGCCAGCCTCAAGTGCCTTCATAAGCTCAACGTCTTTATCTGCAAGCAATGGTGCCCGAACCTCACGGATTTTATCTTGAAAGATTGCTTTTGCGGCTGTCATGTCTTCTGAGATGACAGAACCAGAAAGCGACCAAGCACCACGAAAGTGGCGGTCAGATGGGACGGTAGCAGTTGAAGCATCAATCTGATTGCCGTCTTTGTCTACTATGTATGTTGTTGCCATTGGTAAAACTCCTACGCGGCTAAATCAGTGACTGTTAATTCTTCAGATATCTTCCAAGCGTTTCGCCACTCTCTTGTCGCTGGAAGCTGTTCCTTACGGCATATTACCATTTTAGGCTTGTTGCCGCTATCATAGTCGCGCCACACAGATTGTGGGCAGTCCTTCATAATTAGGTATTCAATAGCCTGTTCTTCTGTCATAGGACCAACAGGCTTAGTGTCATGTAGCAGATAGCCTCTTGTGTGCTTCTTGAAGTCCGGCTGTGCTTCATCTTTTGCTAGTTCCCAGTAAACTTCTACAGGTGGTAGGATACCGCCCTGTAGCGCACACGCCATCCAATTCGGGTCAGGAACCAGTATCTTAGCGCACTCATCTACACTGTCCTCATAGACTACACGGTAGTCTGACTGATGACCTTCTAGGTTTTCTTTAGCCCAGCATAGTCTGTCAAATAGGTGAGTGCCTTTGAACTGTGGTGTCTGCATTATGCTAGGTCTCCAAAAACAGAACCACCACCACGCATATCTGTTGCAGTGCTTCCTATTCTTAACATTAACTCTATTTGATTTGTTGTGCTGGCTGGATAAAACGCCGCTGTTCTGTCTTGGCTAGATGACACAGCCACCCCGCCAGAACCCGTAGCAACTTCATTTCCTTGACCAGAAAAACTATTTGTCATTACCGCTGTGTAGTACCCTGTAGAATTATCTACCGCTGAACTTATATTTAGTGACGAAGTGATTGCGGTAGCGTTTGATAAATTTACCCAAGCAATCGCACTACCATTCACAACGTACTGCGTATCAAGTGAGCCAGCGGTCGAGTGCTCTAGCGTATCCGCTTTGATTTTTCCAAGTGCCATTATGCTAAATCTCCTACATATGCAACAAAACCAATTTTGTTATCGTGACTACCTCCAATACTGGTTGCCGAAGAGCCGTACATGCCAACCATTTCAAGCCCTGTTGTTGTTTGACTGGCTGAAGAACCAGTGTTTGCTAAACTTACTCCTATCCCAGCCATACCACGACCGTGAGTGTGTTCTCCGCTATTCGCACCAAGCCCAATATAGTTAGTGCTGCCGAAATGATTAGAAAAATTAGGTGTAAATTTTCCGGTAGCAAGGTCCGTAACACTCGCAATATTAAAGGAATCACGAGGCGTTAAGTTGCCACTACCATCTTGTGCGCCAGAACCATCAAAATTAACCCAAGCCTTAACCAAGCCCTGTTGCAACTGCATAGTCGCTAAACCGCCTTCAGAGGTTACTGTGATGTCGCCAGCGGTGGAGGTGCCCGTGAGTTTGTTTACTAAGATTTCACTCATGCTAGGTCTCCTAACGTGCTTAAATTATAATCATTAGAAGGGTCTGCCCTGCCACCGCTTGCAGAGGTTCCACGATATTCAATAGCTGATGCACTGTTTTGGTTATTAATAGCCCCGACCCCGCCAAGCGAAGAGCCTAAATCACAATGTGCGCTGGCTATTGCAGAATAATTTGCACTTGAAAAAGCATTAGTTAAATTCTGTACGCCATCTCCTGTGCCTTCATCTGACCAACTGCTGGTGTTGAGGCTTGTTAAAACGGCACTTCCGTCAGCTTCTACCTGTGCAAAAGCCTTCGCCGCACTCTGCTTAGTCAGCGTGACTGCACCGCCGGAGCTAGTCTCAACTGTGTTTGTGTGTAACGTACTCATCTATGCCACCACCAGTGTTGCGCCAGAACTGACCGTCACTGTCACGCCGGATGCAATCGCCAGCGGGCCAGCCGCCAAGCCATTTGTATCGGTTGCAACAGTTACATCTGTGTCTAGCTGTTTTTCGTGAACGCGGATAATATCACCCAGCCCGCCGCCTGCCTCGCCCAAGAATGAACCGCCGCCAACGCTGGGGTCAGCCCAAGCCAAAGTTCCTGAGCCGTTTGTTTGTAAAAGCTGGTTAGCAGAGCCATCGCCGTCCGGCAAAGTAAAGGTCACAGTTGTTGTGACCGCTGACGGGGCTTGGAACTTGATAGACGCGCTGTTGTCGTCGTCCTGTAGGTTTAGGACATCAACGCCTGTGGTGCCGCCGGAGAAGTCTGCTAGGTGGCTCATTAGCTCACGAATAGCGTCGTTCACCTTTGACGGTAACATGCCCTCAGCAGTGTTGACACCGCCGACATCCGAATTGTTGGACGCAGTGGCATCGTAATCGGTAAGTTTATCTTTTGCCATTAGTCTGCCTCCGCTATTGTTAAGTCGCCAGCTCTGACCTGACGCATGATTTCTGCGTAGTCTGTGTTGGCAGGGTCAATAGGTATAATACAGTTAGTAACATCATTTATATCACCTATTATACAAACATTATTGCCATCTGGGTCTGACCCATACTTTAAGTTTTCATACATTTTTATAACTCCGCACTAAACTGAATATATGCCGCCGAATTGTTGTTAGCATTCCAAACGGCTGATTGTTGTGCAGACAAACCTGTAGCGTCACAAGTTCCGTCAATCCAAGCCCTTTCCTTGCCTATGTAACTTGTAGCAAAACTAGTTACAGCACGTTGTGGTCCGTGATTTATGCCAGTATTAGATGCGCTAAACGTGCCGGACGCTCGCATTGTTGTTACCATCTCAACAGCACATTTGAAATTAGTTGAACTGCCCATTTGAGCAATGCCAAAGGCCGTGTAACTTGCGCCAGCAACATATCTTTGAAAATACCGTTGACACTTCTGCAAAGTCTCTGCAAAACTTTCATGCTCAAAAGGCGTGGCACTTCCAACCTCAAGCTGGACGCCTGTGATTTGGAAATAATCAGACGTTGCGCCACCAACCCCTAAATTAGCTGGGTTAGAATCTGTTGCAGAATACGCTGTCCAAGTTGTTCTGGTTGTCCCACTTGAAAAGTTAGAGCCAGAGTTAAGATACCAAATCAAAGCAACAGCAGGGCCGTTATCATTATCAATGTTTCCTGCCGTATCGGCTGGGATGCTTACAGTTTTATATTCCCAAGTATTAGCAGAACTTATGGTATAAGATGGGCTTATGTTTTTAGCAGAATTATCATTCTGTAAAAGCTGAACGGTTGCAGAGCCAGTCTTATTAGACTTTACCCAAAACGATAACGTCATAGCCTTTGCTGATGAAGTGCCATAGGATAACATCTGCAACTCGTTACCTTCGAACATATAACGAATATATGCTATATCACCCGCCGCTGGTGATGCGTCTGCTGTGGTGCAAGTCAACTTAAAGCTGTTTGAAAAACCATCAGGAGCGTCCGTAGACTGGTCCTCTGTCCAAGTTCCCAAACTTGCTAGTGATGTTCTAAAGCGGTCAACCGTTCTAAAGCCTGTTGTGGTTATACCAGTAGCTTGTGTGCCCCTCTGCGAGACAGCCATATTTCCGTTGATTATGAGGTTTCTAGAACCGCCAATCTGCCCGCCGTTGATGCTGGTCAGGTGAGCCGCTACAGCAGACGCAATCGAGCCGATAGCGCCGTCCTTTAGGAGAACGCCGTCAATAGTCACGCCGGAGCCAGATGTTTTTTCGCTGATGGTGTCCGTGCTGAAGCTGTCAGCCACAGGTGTTTCCAGAGCAACAGTGCCGGTGCTGACGTTCTTGAGGTCGGTCATAACTTCGCGGATAGCGTTGTTTAATCCGCTGGGCGCACAACCCTCAGATATGTCAACTGACTGGATGTCCGAGTTGTTGGAACTGCTTGCGCTATAATCGCGGATACTGTCTTTAGCCATGTTAGAACCTTTTTAAAATGGGCTGATAAAGCCCGTGTTGTTTGGTGATATAGACAACGCCCCAGAACTTGGTTCCGGTTTAACATCAACTCCGATAGGCATGTCTGGGTAGCTTTCCATCACGCCAGCGGTATATCTTCCAGTTCCTGCTAATACACGCGATACTAACATTAAATTGCGAGGATTGTAATAACCGCCACCGCCTTTGCCAATTTTGGCTAACTCTTCGACTGCGTTAGGGCTGGTAATAACCTTTGCAAGCGCATCAAGGTTTGCGTTAATTATGCCTTGCTCTATCGCGTCGCTAGAAGCCGTAAAGACTCGGTAAGGTGCCGTCACAAACTTCAGGACAGACCCTATCTTACCCGCCCTTTTTAATGCGTCACTTCCAAGCGCTTGCGCGTTAGTCGTGCTGTTGAAGTTATACGCCTTTCCGGTAGCCGCAAAAACATCTAGCAAATTATTTAACGCCTTAAACTGCTCAGGTTCCAGAGCCGCTTGCATACGAGATAACTGAGCCTTGTCGCCCTTTAGCTTTGCCCAGAAGTCAACAGCCGCACCCGCTTCCATCATCTCCGGCCTTGCGACAGATGACTTGTACTGACGAGTTGACTGCTCCCATATTGATTCAAGCCCGCCCCGAACTGCGGCATTCCATTTTTCTTTACCGCCATCTACCTTGAGGATTTGCTCTTTTGCTCTGGCAATAGAAGTCGGGCTGTCCTTTGTGATGAACATTTTGCCGACATCATAGAAATCCTTTGATGTCTTATTTGCTATTCTTGGAAGAGAGCCGCCCTGAACAGAGGTAACGGGGTCACTGAGGTCTCCCCAAAGTTTTCTGGCGCTGGCATATTGCGGAACTTGTTCATCTAGAGTTTCAAGTAAAACCCTTTGCAACTCTCCCGCCTTTTGAGACGCTTTTGGCTTTTTTACTTTGGTCGATGATATAACATCATCAAGAGCTTCCTTAATGTTATTTTGAACAAACTCTAGGGGCTGGTCCATTCTGTTTGTGTATGAACTCTTTATCTTTCTCAAGGAGCTTTTTAGAAATGGATATTCTGTCACTAGTTTATTTAACTGAGTGTCAAACGCAGATATATTAACCATCCTTGGCGACCGGCTAATGACCTCGCCAGCCTCATCCAATTCGGTAGCGAAGAATGCGCTCTCATAAGCCGGACGAGCCGCCGCAGACCTTTCCGCCCGCGTTACAGCTATTGCCTCACCAGCCACATCAACCAGTTGCTGTCCAGCAACGTCACGGTCAGCCACAGGCGAAACATCTTCTATAAACTGTCTAGCCGCTTGCCCCGATTCCGCACCGCGTCCTGCATAAAATTCAGCCATCGTCTCAGCAGTTCTAGGCTCAGATGCTAGTGCAAGCTGTGCTGTTCTGAGGTCAGCCGCGCCTGTTATTTCGGCAGGCGTTAAAATAATATTTGTACCATATTTTTCATTAACCCTCGCTAGGGTTGACGATAACGCAGTAGCGACATCACCGCCTCTGCGAGATATTTCCTGACGCATTGTTTTTGCCGCGTCACTTGCCAAGGCTCTATTTACGCCCTTGCCTATCAGGAGGCCAGCCACGTTTGCGCCGAGGTCTATTGCACCCTCAGTTGCCATTCTGGTAAGCCCCTCTGACTTTAGAGCCGTGCCAGCTAACGCCTCACGAAGCGCCTGACCACCAGCCGCACCTAACGTGCCTGCGCCTGCAATTCCAACTGGCCCAAGTGGTATGCCGATTGCAGAGCCGAGCATGCCAGTGGCGGCTGGTAAAGCAGGGCCAATGCCGCTCATTGCCCCTCTGCCGAATCCGCTTTCTACGGGCTGTAGTCTGCCATCCTCAGTTCTATAAACAATCTGGCCCTGCCTAGCTCCGAAGCGCTCTCTCGGTACGCCAAGGCTTGATGAATAGTAGTCCATCTTGCTTTCTGGTGTTGGGTACAGAGAAGCAACGCCTACATCAAGAAGACCCGCGCCGCCAGATGACGATAATAATGGCTCTTCCTCCTCAAGCAAGCTCTGAGAGCCCGACGCAGTAAAAGGTGAGCGGAAATCGGGCTTGCTAGAGCTGGACATTTTTTGCTTCCTCTGCGTATTTAGCTAGAGCCTGAGATTGCGTAAGGTTTTTATTCATCATCATGGCGGCGTCAACATACTCATTTATGTACATTGTTTTTGTTCCCTCGTCCGTTGCCTTGCTGATAGACAGGGGATATTTCTTGGCTAGGTTGTCAGTAAGTTTGTCCTCGCCAGAAAGTAAATTTTGCGCCCTGTAAAGTATTGCATTAGACGTTGCCGTGAACCCGCGCAATTTTGCTTGGAACACAGTCGGAGCGTCACCCTTGTCGGGCAGGAATGCTCTAGCATTAGCAAGCTCAAATTTAGTGACAGCCGCACCAGATAATTCTCTTAGGATAGTAGAAAATATTTCCTGAGTCCTTCCCCTAAAATTTGAATAATCTAGCATCTTACCTTTTAGCTCTTGCGGTATATCTAAAATATTGTACTTCTCTCCAAGACTTCTAGCCGCAAACTCCATTTGAGTTGGGACTTTCAAAAAGTCAGGGTTAAAGTCTTTTGCAATTTGGTCTAGCTGGGTAACTCTGTTTGTCAAATTGGTTATATCTGTCTCAAGACCTTTTTTCGTTGTCTTCTCCATGCCGCCAACACCAACACCAGTGCTGTATGTAACCTCGCCGGTATCAGGATTCACGGTCATGGACATGCCAGACGGTGGCTTTACCCCGCCAACCTGAACATAGCCATCAGCATTTGCTTGTGGATTTGTTGGGTCATATATCCCCTTATACGAGCCGCCGCCCTCAGTGAAAATTGTTTCCAGATTTCTTGTGCCAGTTTTCACACCACCAACTCTGACGTACCCAAAATCGTCTGCTTGAGGATGGTCGGGCTGATATCTGGCGTTGTATTCCCTGCCAGTTTTTTCGTCGAACAACTTAACCAAGTCACTCGGCTTGCCCATCTTTTGCTTGATAGTGAGCATAGCAATTTCGTCTTGCATCTTAGCCCGCTTCTGAGCAGTCTCAGCCGCCTTAGCCGCTTGGAATGCCTGCATGCCGGACTGCATCATCGCGCCCAAGCCCTGCGCCGTGGATATCGGTGTCGGGCTGTAGCCTGACATCTGCAAGCCTGTTGCCGCCGCCGCACCTAAGCCAGCCGAGGCCGGTGTGCCAAACTCAGGAGACAGACGCTCCATAAGGCTCATTGGCTTCTTGGGCGGGGTTGCTCCTTTAGGCACTAGCGTGTCAGCGCTGGGCAGATACGGACCAGAATACTGACCCTGCTGAATTGCACGGCGTAAACGAGCCGCATTCGACAGAGGGTCTTCTGTGCTTGCTCTTGGCCCTAATTGAGCGGACTTAGGATAAAGCATATCCATAAACGCCCGACTGCCCGCCGCGCCACCGCCTAATCTTGTAGGTATTCTTGCCATTATCCGCCAAAGCCTCCTAAAAGAGCGCCCAGACCTGCGAGACCCATGCCTGCGCCGCCTGACATACCCAGCATCTCAGCACCCTGTGCGCCAGCTAGACCGCCGGAGAGGAACCCTAGTGCTGGGTTGCGTGTTACCGGAGTTATCTGCTGACCACCGAGCGCGCCGGAGCCACCCTGAACAAATTGCATATAGTCTGCCAGCTTTTGCGTGGGCCGTGCCTGCTCAAAGTTAAACCTATCCATATCAGCTTGCAGTTCTGCCTGCGACTGAGCCTCTCTAGCGCCGCCAACCTGTGCAAGTGTCTGAAGGTCAGCAAAGCCAAATTCACGGGCCGCTGGTGCCTGTGCAATAGCCGCCTGTTGTGCCTGATAAGCCATAGGCGCTAATGCCTGTGCAATCGCACCCTGCCCGTAGCCCGAGCCATATCTGCCGGACTGAGAGACCTTCCCCTGCATTTTTTCCAGAACGGGTTGCATCGCCGCCGACATCAGCGGGTTAGTGCCCATAAGGTTCTGCATCACGACATCCTGCGTCGCGCCGATTAGAGGACTACCCTGAAGAGCTTGTGAACGGTATCCGCTCAGTGCCTGCTCCGATTCGGGAGAAAAGCCTACAACTGTGCTTTCAGGGTAATACTGAGGCGTCGGGCTTTCATAGAGACGCTTGGCCTCTTCCAGACCTGTCTTCAGGTATGGCTGTGCATATTTTGGTGCCTGTGTAGACTGTGTGATAGTCCGTGAACTTCCGCCGCCCTTGCTCATATTACAAATTCCTTGTCAATAATGTGGCTGTCGCCTGATATTCGTTAAGCTGGCGCTCCCAGCCCTTACGTCCTATAATTTCCATTGAATCGCATCCGTGGCCCTTGGCCCATTCTGCAACCTCTTTTTCAGCTTCCATCAGTTCGTCCATATCTCCACCGGCTAACCAAATTCGGCAGGACGTTCTCTGCGGGTAGTCAACTATCTCCGTCACTATAACAGAATTTTCATACGGAAAAAACTGCGCTTTCCCAGAGCGTATAGCGTCCAGCACATCCAGAGCCGTGTGACTGTTTCCAGCATACTCTAGTGCGGCCTCTATGTGATGCATTAGCCTTTCGTATTCATCCAATAACGACATATGCCACCGCCGTTGCGTGTCCGTGGCTTTTGCTCTCCACGACGAAACTTCCGTTATTTAGCGTGTTGACCACCGGCTCCACGCTGTAAAAATGTGCATCCAATGGGCTGAACAATATAACGCTTTCCTTGCCCACTCGCGGGTCTGTCACCGTTGTTGATGTCGTGCTGTGCGGAATGGTGAACTCGCCCACACTATTTAGCTTACCGTCAACTGTTCTGTTCAGCACCTCTGCGACCTCTCGCGTTGTGGCTGTAATCGGGTTGAGGATGCGATAGTTTGTCGTGCGCGTCATCTGCGTCCTATCTCTCTGGCCTCGACATCAATTCCCTGAGCAAGCGACCACTGACCGGAGATGTTCATCCGAACTCGGTGGTATCTGCCCTGCTCTCTAAACGGTACAAACCCGTCTGCATTTGGCGCAGTGGCTGTTGAGAAGGTCGCGTCCTCTGTGTGAACATTGCGAGTTCCGACCTCTACAGTAACGGTGCCGCCCTCATGGTATGGATAGACCCGCGTGACGATTGCATGCTTGCCCATAGACAAGCTGTTCTCTCCGGCCTCAATAGTGCCGGTCAGGGGGTCGCCAGTAAATGCATGAATTTTAGTGCCAAGAGCCCCGCCGAACAGGAACTGACCACCCTTATATAATGCGCTATCCAGAGACGCGGGCAGGCCATCAATGCTTGCGCTGATGTTATCAAGAGCCTCAAGAGTGTAACCCGCCGTAAAGAATGGGGCTATGAGGTCGGCTGATACGTTAGCTAGTGACCAGCGATTTAGAGCATAGTTATATATGAGGAGCCTATCAGGTGTGCCATCCAGAGAGCTATTAGAGACGTATGACCAGACGGCAAGCTGTGCCTGCGGGTCTACTGTCGATGTCATTTTATCCTTAAAGCTGAAGTCAAAGTCATCGAAGAAAAAGCGGTTTACTTTCTCAGCGCCAATGGCCTTTGAGCCTTGTCCGTCGAACATATAGAAACCATCGTCTGACAGATAAAACACACTGTGACCAATATTGCATACAGAGCCCGCAACCTGACATCCACGCGCCGTTTCCACTTTATCAAACTGGAACACTAGAGGCAGGCCAGAATAGGTTGCCCTAACAATCGCCCGCTCCATTAAAATTGTGCAATATTCTCCGCCGACAATTCCTGTGATTGCTCCTGAATCTGGGATGTCCTGAAAGTCACTTTGGTCTGTTCCAGATGTCCAGCCCGTGGGGTCATTAAACGCAGACCAATAAACACGGTATGGCTTTCTGCCGGAGCCGGTGTCGATATTAGCTGTCCACACAAAATCACGCACAACGGCAATAAAGTCAGATTTAGGTGCGCCGGATACGTCAGCAAACACGGTATCAGTGCCTAGCTGAAATTTCTGCATTTCCTCGCCAATGCCACCAGCCGCATAAACCGTGTCGCCAAACTGAACGAACTTCCAGCGCTCACTGCTCGACAAGTCATATGCAGGTGTTCCCGCCTTGCTGATATCATCCAAGCTGGAATCACTGGCATCAAATTCGTATAGCTTTGCGCTATCACCGGCAAATAGCTTTGTATTGCCATCATCTGACTTTGCCGCAAATACGCCCAGAATTGTGTTTGTAGCCGCGCCAGAATACGGCACAAACTCGCTCAGGCTGGAATAGCCGCTCAGAACCGGAACCACATTGGTTGCGACTGATACGCCTTGGTTCATAAAATTAGGCTGGTCAGGGAGCCACTCACCGAACTGCATCATTGTCTTGCCCAAACCTCACTGCCAGTTGCTACTGTAGCCCAAACCTCTGAGCCAACCGCTACATCAGACCACGTTTCTGTCCCGATGGAATTATCTATCCAGTCCTCACCCAGAACCTTCGCCGTGCCGGTTACACTTATCTGCGCCTGCGTTGTGCCAGCTTCCACGAATATGCCAGTTGTGGCGCCAGTTGCTGTGAACTCAGCCGTGGCAGTGCCATCAGCCAGATATATGATATTACTGCTTGCCGTTGATGTGACAACAGCAGAGGCTGTACCAGCTACGCTGATGAGCCTGTTATAATCTGCCGCGCTCGTTACAGCAATAGACGCCGTGCCGGACACCTGCCTCAGCGGGGTAATGGTTGCTGTAAAGCCGAATGCGCCCGTAATGCTGGCTGACATCGTTCTTATTCTGTCGGCATCTGAGGCCGCAGTGACAGCTATGTTTGCCGTGCCAGCTACATCAATAGCAAACTGAATAGCCGCTGTTGCTGTAAAGGCAATGGGCGCCGAGCCTGAGAAATGTATTACGTCTAGGTCAGCGAGTTGCTCTAACGTGCCGAAGCCGTCCAGAGCGTCCATAGTGCCCCAAGCATCTAACTGCTCAAGGGTCGGGTTAGACCAGTCAACACTCGTAAGAAAAGACGCGCTGTCCAGAGATACGGTCAGCGTGTCTAAGTTGTTCTTAGTAAAGTTGTCGAGGCTGGGTGTCCCTGTAGGCATTGCCTAACCTTACGCCGCTGTAATGTCTAGGTCGCCCGCCGGTATCTTCAGAATGTCACCAGACGCGATAACCTTGCCGGTGGTGAAGGCTCCGTGAATCAACAGGTTGCCGGATGATGACGCATCGAACAGACCAAAGTGGCTGACCGTGCCCCATGAGCCGGTAGCCGCTGGGAACTCGACAGCCGCATCATTATCAGCAGTTGCCGAAGATGCCGCGTTGAAGGTAATAACCTTGCGAGTGTATCCAGAGCCCGATAGCTCGGCTCCGCTTGCGTCATCGTTGAATGATGCCGTTGCTAGGCCCACATAAACATTTGTCGGCATGGTATAAGCACCAGTTCCGAGAATGT
>VMHT01202381.1_pt1 | contig 11461 bp, 13 predicted proteins | sample 4693611 | NCBI WGS metagenome assembly VMHT01 (sample SAMN12280063, study PRJNA550983) | marine metagenome | isolation source: seawater sampled from same location over 5 years 0.02-0.2 micron viral filtrate | place: USA: collected off the coast of southern California halfway between the port... ... | reverse complement strand
TGTGTATGCATTCTTTTATGAATGAACATTATTTATATAAGAAACTTAATGAAAAATTTTTAGGTGGAGAATTATTTAGAAATTTAATAAACGAATCTATGGACAATGTTTTAAATGGGAGTATGAAATTATCTAGGAAAGATAACAAATATCAAAGCTATAAGAATCCTTGGATGGATAAGGGAAGTTATGATGAAGTAGAAAAAGTTATGAAAAAAATTAGAGACTGGCAAATGGAGGAATAATATGCGAATACTTAAAGACCCATTCTCAGGAGATTTACTTCTGTCTTTAGATTCATTTGAATCAAAGCAAGTAAAAGATAAAGGATATGTAAAGATATCTACTAAAACAAATTTCTTTGGTTATCTAAAGATATTACATGATGATTTATCTGCAATTATTACAGAGGAACTAAGAAGCATACAATTAAATAAGGAGAAACAGCGTAATGCAAAAATACGAAATAAGTCAAAAACTGATACAAGTGATAATTAACTTTTTATCAACACTACCTTGGAATCAGGTTCACCAAATACTAGGCTCTATAGCAGCAGAGGTAAAAGAAAATGAAGAAAAGAATCTCACAAAAGAAAACAAAAAATGATTTTGTTCTGTATAATTTAAATGTGTGGTACTGTTCTGAGGATAATAATTTTTATTGGGATGAGGATTGTATTGACGGCCAAGAACTTATCAAAGCATTCAAAGATAAGTATGGCGTATTAAAATACTATGGATTTAAGCCTGATGAAAAAGACCCTTGGGAAGGGAAACACATTGAAGAAAATACACTAAGAACACCATTGCCTTTTATTCTAAAGGCTCTTACAAAACATTTACAAGAACATACAAATAAAACTTACAAGACAACTCAAGAGTTATTGAATAGGCTTATTGCTTAAATCTACATAGTTTAAAAGTTTAGCTTTTCTATCTGTGTTATAATCGTAGTTCATTATTGTATTTTTTATCTGATTATCATCCCCAATTGAAACAGAGGATATTAAACTTTCTCCAGTTATATTATTAAGTTCTGGTTGAAATAAATGCCCATAATTTATGGTGTGTTGAACTAATAATGTCTTGTCTCTCACAGATAATTTATCAAAATTAGATTGATAATTTTTTAATCCTCTTTTTTCAGGCATTGGTTGTCCTGTTACTTTACTTTTGTAATTAAAAAAAGAGTTGTACTGATTGCTAGTTCTTTCAGTGTAATCTTTAATAACTCCTTTATTAATGGAATCTGCTTCCATATCAGAAATAATTAAATTTTGTGCTTCTTTTCTTAGAGAATTAATACTTTGTTTATTAGATTTTTTACCTAAATAAGGAGAAAGCTTCTGAATTAAATTTTCATCTAATCCTAATTTCATTAAAGATTCTTTATTATGAAATCCTAAATCTAACCCATTAGCTATAGTTATTCCCGAACCTTCTTTTGGTACATGGCCAATAAATTTATCTTCGTCTTTTTTAGTGCCCTCTAATTTATTCAGTATGAAATCTACATCAATAGGAGCTACTTTTAAATTTACGTCTATTGCCATTACTTCTTAACTAAGCTACCGCCAAAGTATAGCCCAACAATAGCAGACATCAAGTGAGTATCTAAGGGTGTAATTACTAGACCTAAGAACTCTCTATCTAATAGTATTTCTTTTTTCTCTATCAAGAATAAGAATCCATTTGTAAATTCTGTCCATGTTAATATAACTGGTACATTAAATAATACTGGTACTAATTTAGGCCAAGCAATAATGAAGAATACTGCAGTTAAAGCAATGATTCTTCTTGTCCATTGAAAACCTTTATTCTCATATGTTCTTGCACTTTCTATAGACTTCATTTGGAAGTTTGCTCTTTCCATAAGCATTTTTTGTTCTTCCTGTTTTGCTTTGATGCTTTGCCCCCAGATAGACATCATGCCCCCCAGTAGGCTAGAACCTAGCATTGTTATCATTTCAACTGGTAAACCACCCATTATATTTCCTCCTGTATTCTGTTCATTTACTATTTGTCCGACTTGTACTAATTCCACTATTCCTACTGTCGAAAGCAGGAATGCTAAAACTGATTCCATTTTTAATCAAGCATATCATAAAAAGGTTCTTCCCTAGGAGATATGCCTCCCTTTTCCATTTGCTGTTTGCCATCAGTAAGTCTATTTTTAATTCTTCTTTCTAGACTTCTTTCAATAGTTTCTTCTGTGTACCCTTCATCAGTTAGGTACTGATATAAAAACTCAGGTATAATAAAAGGCTCTCCGGTTTTAAAATAGCTATCTGCTAAATAATCCATAACCTTTCCAAAGTTTAATGAAGCAGTTTTATCACTAACTCTTTTAGCATTTAATACTTTAATTGCTCTAGATTCTCTTAATGAATAAGATGTTAAAAAAACTCTAGATATTCTATCTGATATATTTCTTTGTATTCTTCCATTGCCACCACTTACATAGTAAGGATTACTTGAATTAGCTTGGAACCATTCATCTATTAAACCATGCATAGAGTTTGGAGTTACGCTTTTAAATGCGTCTCTTAGTGCTGTGGTTGCAGGAGGAATTTGTCCTACAAAAGGTTTTCTTGTTGGCTTTACTCCCACATCATATAACTTATTAACTAAGACATCATTTACATAATAATCCATAATTGTTAAAAATCCTAATGACGCTTTTTTAGCAAAGTCATATGCAGGTACTGATATTATATCTCCTGGTGCAAATGTAGGGGCCGCAACTGTGGCAGTCATATCAGCATTAAGTGCTGCTGAAGGAATACCAAAGTATATCCAATCTGGTAAGTCTTGGCTTAGTAACCACTCAGACCAAGTAGAATAATTTGTTTCTCTAATTTTATTAAGTTTATTTATGATTCCGTCTATAGCTTGTGCACCTAACATACCCCCTGCACCTGCAGTTAATAAAGAACCTACTACTAATGCTGATATTTGAGAGTATTGCCCTTTAGGAACACCTTTTAATCCCTCTACCATTTGTGCAAAGTAGTTAGTTACAAAAGTTTTAAACTGTCCTAATGCTCTGCCCGGAGTTCCCATGGCTTGAAATATAGGTGCTCTTTCAAAAGCATCATATCTAACCATATAAGTATCAGCCATTTGCCACGCTTTTTTAACAGCTTCTTTTTCACTAGCACCTAGTCTTCTTAAATGATGCCCAAACATTAACACAGCATTTAATCTAGAAAATTGTTCCATATTAGAAGCTAAGTTTCTTCCTATTAAAAAATTAATTCTTTTAGGGAAAGTTCCTTTGTCTGCAAAGTTACCTTTCTGATAATACTCAGGACCTGCAAACTCTCTTAAAAAGTTATCATTAATAGTTGCTTTTTTAGTACCCTCTTTTATAAGTGCTTGACTAAATCGGCTAGGTTTAATTAATTCTTTTTGTATTAAAGCCACTGTTGTGTAAGCATCAGCAATAGCATCTACACTATTTTTACCTGCAAGTTCAGATAAGTGAGCCATTTTACTAGGAATCATTTGATAAGGTTGTATTCCTTGTGCTAATGCAAATCTTATGTTTAGTTGTAAAAGGTAAAAGTGATTAGCTAAACCTGCTACTGACCCATAAGCAGTTCTTAATTCAGGAGTTTTATTTTCTATTTCATTAATTAGTTTTGTAATACCATTTTTATCTCGGCCCATGGCTCTATTATAGTATATCTCTCCTGCCTTAATCGAATTAGGATATAGGTTCTTTAATGATTTATTCTGGCCAGGTAAAGGTTCGTTAGCAATTTTATTTAGTGTGCCCCTTAATCTAAATCCATAAGCCGATTTAACTAAACCCTCCATGTATAATTTAATTGCGAGGTTATAATCATCAATACCTTTTTTCCCTGCTTTTGTTCCTAAGTAGCCTTTGACTTCATCATATCTACGTCTAGGAAGTTTATGCATATTAAAACCTTGTTTTGCAATAATGTCTGATTCTATTTCTTTAAATTCTTTTTTTAGTTTGCTGTGTTTATCTTTGCTTAAAAATTGATTAACCACAGTAAATGCATGTATAGAATCATCACTGTCAATATTTCTTTTAACAGTCCTAATATTCATATCATATTCTGATTGAGGATATTTTTTTAATAATTGTTTTTTAGTAATTTCGGCAGTGGCTCTAGATACGTGAGATGAAGTGTCTAGTAATTTTCCACTAGATTTTTCTTTTATAAATATTCTATAGTTACCTGTAAATATATGAGGAAAGAAATTAGGTCTTCTTGATATAGCATCTATTCTATATCCACCATGTTCTTTAGCCATAGCATTATATAATTTTCTTCCTGTTTCAAAACCATTCATAATATCTTTATAGGCTAGTATTTGGTCATCACTTAATGCTAATTGTTTTAAATAAGAATCTCTTACATTACCATCTACATCAAAGTTATCATACACTCTATCTTTTTTAGGAACTTCTATAAACTTTGCATAATCAGATTCTATTTTAAATGTCTTTGGTATTAAGTCTTCTTTTTCTTGCTTTGTTAATCTATTAAATCTAACTAACATACCACCATCAGATGCTTCTTGTTTACCATATCGCAAAGCAGTAATACCCATTTTACCATCAACAAAAGTAGGATTATCTAAAAACTTTTTAACTACGCCTTCAGTAGTAACTCTGTATATGTTTAATTCATCTATATACTTTTTAAATACAGGATAATTCTTTGATGCAAACTCCCCAGGGGTTATTGTTCTTTCTATTGTGTTAACAAGTTTATCAGGTAAATCTTTATAGGTAGGCTTTAAATCAAACTTATCATCTTTTGTTTTTACTTTTCTAATAGAATCTAATCTAAATTCACTAGGGCTTCTTTCATCTATAAGTTGTTTTGTTAGTGGTGTTACAAATAAATCATGGTCTACTAAAAAATCATCTAATACTTTTATATCCTTTTTAAGTTTGCCTTGACTAGCACGAACCCCTCTAAGAGATTTATTAATTCCTTCTATGTTAGCTTTTAGTTGTTCTTTTTTTAAAGGTTGTCTTGTTTTTTTAAGTTTAACATTTAACTTTTCTATATCATTTAGATACCCTCTTTTCTTTAGTTCAAAAGCCTCATACATTTCTACAGTCTTTGCATGATTTTTTGTTGTATCTTTTATATAAGAATCTAATTCTTTTTTAATTTTTCTTCTTTGATTAGCATCTATAATCTTAGAAATATCTCTTTCTATAAATGTTTTCTTGCCAGTGATAGGGCCTATTGCTCCTAGTCCTGCAAATGTTAAAGAGTTTACTATTCTTTGTTCAGGGTCGGGAGCATCCATGCCAAATCCTAAGGCTCCTAAAGATATCATTCTACTAGCAGGTGCAAGTGATGCTGCTAATTCTGTATACTTACCTAAGACTGCTCCTTTAGCACCTTCTATCAAAGCCTGTTTCATGCCTTCATCTGAAGCCCTTACAAAGTCTACTGCTGCAACTCCCGCTACAGGAGATTTTAAAACACCTATTGCTCCTGCATATTGTGCCGCCATTCCTGGTGCTGCCCCTACTCCAGTATATAACTTAGTCATAAAAGTATCAGGTGCTTTAGCTTTTATTTTTTCAAACTTCTTTGTTTGTATTTCTTCAAAATCTTTTAATGTGTCATAGGATTTTTTAGCAAGTCTTTTTACTAAACCCCCATCATCTACATCTTTTCTAGCATCCTCTTTATCTTTATCACTTAATACAAATCCCGGTATGTTAGCTAAGTTATGATATAAATCTCTAGTGTAGTAATTAAATCCTAGTTGACTTCCATAGTAAGCACTTTTAAATCCCCTAGTAACATTACCTTTAAAACTTTTTTCTTCATCTTTAATAGCCACTTCATCAGAAAAAACATAATTAGCTTCTTCATCTACTCTCTTTTGAGAATCTTCAATAGCTTTTCGTATTTCCTCTTGGGGCATGTCATCAGGGAAACTGACAACAACACCATCTGGCATTTTAATTGTTGGCATTTAGCCCTCTGGATTTTCTTGTTGATTTAAATAGTCTTGATAATTTGTAGCCTGTGGCTGAAATACATTCATGACATCCTTGTAAGTATTAGAATAATAATTTACTAAATCTACGTTAGTAACTTCTTCTTCGGATTTTCCTATTTCTGCCCCTATTCTTCTTCTATCTAAAAGTCCTACATTACCTACGGCCTGAAGAACATAATTTTGTAATCCTTTATCAGCACTTTGAAATCCTTGCCCAACTGTAATTTGACTAGCTCCTAAATCTTGAGTTTGTATTGGTCCTACATCATCTCTAATACCTGCCATACCTTCTTCAACAATACCTTTAGTAAATACATTTGCTGTGTTGTCAAATATGCCTAAATAACTATTTAAATTTTTATTTAATGTTTCAGATTGTAATTTATCTTCTGATTTTAAAGATTGTAAGTAGGATGTGTCTGTAGGTTTTAGATTCATATTATCTAAATTACTACGAATTTGATTAACATCTTCTAGGGATGCTAAAGCTGATAAATCGTTTCCTTGTTGTGCAAAAGTATTTAACACAGGTAAGTATTCACTACCTAAGTTTGTAGCTAACATTTTAAATGCTCTAGCTTTTTCCTGTCTTGATTTATAGCCCTCATCATATTTACCTTGTAAATTATTATATTTGTTTAAGGCTCTTTCTTGATATGTAATAATGTTATCTCTAGCTTGTTGTCTTTTGTCTAAATAAGCCTCACCTGCACCAGTTGCAACATCTCTTAAAAATTTACCACTTAATAATCCCATTATTTATTTTCCTCTTCTTTTTTGCTCATTAAACCTTTTGACACTTTCTTTTTTTCTTTAGGCTCATCTTCTACATCATCTGGTTTTTGTTCTAATATTGTTTCAATTAATTGTTGGGTTGTGTCTTCTTTAGGTTTTTCTAATTTAATTTTTTTAATACCTGCTTTTTTACCCATAGCTACCACCATATCTGATACAATAGGAACTAGTAATAATCCTACATCAGGGTTAAATTTACCTTCTACAAATCCTGCAAATACAATAACTTTTACAACTTCTTCTACTGTTAATCCCGAATCAAGAAGAACTAATATTTTTTCCATAGTATCTTCTTTGTGCATGCCATCCCATATTGCATGAGAAGCATCTTCTACAGTAGAAAATTGAGGCGAATGTTCCCAAGGATAATTTCCGGGTTCATCTGTTAGTGATTGTCCTGCTATAGGTGTGTCAAAGGGGTTTTGTTCTCTTACTGCCATGTTATCCTCTTAAATAATCCGTTAATAAACTAGCCCAAAACTGTCTTGTTTGGTCATAGTTAATTTGTTGTGGTATTCCTACTTTTCCTGCAGGGTCTAAAGGTTGTGAATCTAGCATTTGTCTCCTACTACCTTGCACTTGTCTAAATGCTTCTAATGGGGATAATTCTTTTGAAGAACCTTGTCCACTACTTCCTCTATCTAAAAAGGTTTTGCCTATTGTTATTGCTGTTCCTATATCCATTTTAACCTCCTATATCATATCTCCTATAACTTCTAATCCTATTCTTCCTATTAACTGATTTAAATTTGATTGTGCTTGTTCATCTAATAAAGATATAGCAGTCTCTCTATCTAGTGCTGCCATAGCAATATTATGTGCTCTGTCTTTCGCATTTTCAGAAGATTGATTAACCCATGATGCCTCATCTCTCCATTGTTGCCATAATGATGACAATGCAAAGTTAGATATCTGTAAAAGATTCTGTGCATCTGTTTGATTAGCTGCGTTAATACTTGCTGTATTTGCAGTATTAATTTGTCTTCTCCAAGTTACATTTGATTGGTCAATAACTCTTTGATTCTCTACATTAAATCTTTCTCTTTGGTCTTTTAATTGTGCATTAAATTGATTAATAGTAGCATCTCTTTGTGCATTAGCTTGGTCTACTGCTATTTGATTGTTAGCATTTTGTGCGGCAGTTTTATTTCTTTCTGCTACAGAATACTGATTCATGGCATCTGTTCTTTGCGCATTATTAGAATCTATTTGTGTTTGTAGACTTGAAAAAAACTGGTCTGTCTGTGATTGACTTCTAGCGTTAAACTGTAATGCCGCATTTCCTGCAGCTTGGTCAGATAAAAGCATTTGTTGTCTTAATTGTATATTTGCTAAATTTGTTTTTTGTTTATTGTCTAAGTTTTGCATATCCATTCTTAAATAAGATTGAGCATTTGTTAAAGCTGCTTGTTGTCTGTTATTTAAGTTTGCAAAAATAGCTTGTTTATATGTGTCTGCATCTGCTTTTGCTATAGGTATAGAAGCATTAACAATTCCTTGAGCTAGGGCCTCTGCAGCAATACTAGAAGAACTAAGTCCTCTTTGTTGCATGGCAGCATCAACTATTCTTTTTGCTCCTTGAGCATATGCAGGTAATGGCTTACCCTCATCTACTGAACTTTGTATTGCTTGTGATATGTTTGCTAATTGACCTTGAACTGTAGCTTCAGGTGGTAAAGAAGTGATATCTTCTTGTGCCGCTACCATAGGTTGAGAAAGTGTCCCTTGAGCCGCAGTCATTTGTGGAGTAGTTGCCCCTGTTACTGCTTGATATTGTGGTGCAGTTGTTGCTTGAGTTTGTTGTACTTGTGCTGCACTAGGTATATCTACAGATGCTATAGTAGGGGCTGTAACAGATGTTGGGGATGCTGCTGTTACTTGTCCTGTTAAACCTGTTGTTGCTTGTGTTGTTGCTGTGGTAGGTGCTTGAAGTGCTAGACCAGGGGTTACTGCTGTGCCTTGTGCTAGTTGTGGTTGTAGCATTTGTGAACCAACTTGTGCCTGAACAAAATCTGATGGGTCTGTTAGTGTCTGCTCTGCTGAAGTTTGTGTTGCATCCATAAACTGTTTATAGTTAGCCTCATCAGGAAATTGTTGTTTTTGGTCAGGTGTTAGTTCTGCGTAAGGTTTATATGCCATTAGTTGTCTCCCATTAAGTATGATTCCATCCACATAATTTTTTCTTTTATGACAGCAATATCTTGTTGAATTTGAGTAACAGTATCAGCTTTTGATTCAACTGCCTGAAGCCTCTCGGACCACATACCCCAAGTCATAGCAACACTCGCTATTATTACCACATAGGGTAATACTAATTTAAGGTCTAACTTCATTTGCCTCTTTAATCATATCATTTAATTTATTTATTTTTTCTGCCATAGGTGAGTTCATTAACTCTGTTCTTAGCTGAAAATTTCTCTCCGCCCATCTATCTAGTCTCTCTACTAAAAATTTGTTATGGGTGTGTAATTCTTTATTTTGTTTTCTTAATTCTTGTACTTCTTTTTCTAATTTAGTTAATGACATATTATCTCCTTATTTATTTTGTTAATGAGTTAAGTGGATTGCTTAATGCTTTTTGTATTGTTAAATCTAGGTCTTGCTCTAGTTTTTTTAAATCTTCTAATAATTCTCTATGATTTTCTTTAGTAGAATCTTCGACTGCATTTACAATAGATTCTATATGTCTATTATCTTTTTGCATATTACGCAAGTCTAATCTTAAATCATCTTTTAATTCTTTTGCAACATCAGAAACTAGCTTGACTTCTTCTAGTATCATAGCCATTTCTTGTTGGAGCATACTTACTTCTTGTTGTACTAAATCTATTCTTTTATCAAACCCACTCATATCGGGGGACACAAATGAGTTTATTTTTTTTTCCATGGAAATGTATCTTTGATACACCTCAAAACCTCCCCACAGGCCACCAATAAGTGTACCTATTAGAGGTAAAATAAGTAGTAGCTTTGAGCCACCTACTTTTACTCCTTTATACTCAATTTCTGCCATATTGTAAGTTCTCCAATTCTGAATGTTTAGTATTGTTGTTCATCATTAAATAATATTGTGCTAAATTATTATCTTCTATTGTATTATCTGGTAGCACTCCATCAGTAAAAAATCCTTGCATATCTGGTATAGTGTTAGCTACAAAAAAGTCTTTACTATTTCCTAATACTTGCATCACTATTAAAGTTTTTAGTTGATTATTTACTTCGTATCTTCCCTTATCTCCCATCTTTTTAACAATCTTTGTAGCTGCTTTTTGTTTTTGTTCTTGCTTAGGTTGTTCTTTTTTTGGTTCAGGTTTAGGTTTTGATACTTCTTTCTTTGGTTGTTCCTTAGTTTCCTTAGGTTCTTCTTTTGATTCTTCTATTTCTTCTACAGGTTCTTCGGGTTGTTCTTCAACTTCTTCCTGTTGTACTTCTTCTTGCTCTTTACCACCCTCATCTTCCATAATGGGTTCATCAGTAGTTTCGCCACTGGGTTCGGGTTGTTCAATTTCTTCTGGCTCATTTGGTCCACTATCCATTTCAGTTTCCATAGTAGGTTCATCTTCCATGGTCTCCGGCATATCCATAGTTGGTTCTTCAGTTGGTTGTTCCACATTAACTTCAATCTCTGGTTCAGGTGCTTCCATCTTAGCTACTACCATTGGTGGGGGAGCATCATCCATTTCCATATCCATAGGCATTTCAAATTCCATTTCCATTTCAATATTTACTATTTCAATATCCATAGGCATATCCATTTCCATATCTGTAGTTACAGTCATAGGCATATCAAACTCTGGCATTTCTATATCCATTTCCATAGAGTAGTCCATTTCAAAGTCTTGCATTTCCATTTCTACAGATTCATAAGAAAAGTCATCCATAGATTCTTCTATTGGCTCAAATGTAAATATTGGAGCATCTTCTACAGGTTCGTTAAATTCAAATATAGTTTCTACAACATCTATAATTTCTGTAGTTACATCTGAGTTTAAAGATATAAACATTTCTACAGTAGTTATTTCTTGAGTTATGATTGTACTTATAGTGTTATATAATACTTCTATACTTACATCATCAAATAAAGGACCTACTGCCAGATTAATATCCCTTCCGCCTACTTCCACTACTAATGTTGTAAGACTACCTGCAAAATCAAATCCTCCAGAATATTCTTGATATCCTGTAGTTACCCCTGTTTCTGATAAAATATCTGTTCCACTAAATATTTCTGTACTACCATATCTACCAGTAACATTCATGTAGATTCTATCTTGTGGGTCTTGCTTATCTACTTTAATAGTGTAATTAGTTCTACCACCATGAGTAATTGTTAAATCACTTATATCTATTGTTTGTATAAATGTTGTACCCATACCCTCAACACCCATTGTAGAAGTTGAGTTTCCACTACCTGTTATTGCAGCACATTTATCTGTGCCTAATCCATAACAAGCATTACCAGTAGGCATACTAGCAGGTCCTTGGCCACCCCAATCAGAATCCATATCCCCTTCTTTCGTAGAGGTTACATATCCATTACTTCCATCCAGTATGTCCCCTGAAGTTTCATTAGTAATGGTGGTAGTAGTAACATCGCTAGTGGTGGTAATAATAGTGGTAATACCCGTTCCATCTTGCTCTGTTTCTTCCGTGA
>VMHT01008729.1_pt1 | contig 11461 bp, 9 predicted proteins | sample 4693611 | NCBI WGS metagenome assembly VMHT01 (sample SAMN12280063, study PRJNA550983) | marine metagenome | isolation source: seawater sampled from same location over 5 years 0.02-0.2 micron viral filtrate | place: USA: collected off the coast of southern California halfway between the port... ... | reverse complement strand
CCACTGAGTTCCCAAAGATTGTCTAAGGTGGTTTGCTGATTTCCTGATTGTTTGTGATGCCTGATGCTTTTCATCAAAGTCATAGCATAATTTACTTTTGATTTGGTGACCTGATCAACTACTCTTTTTTGATGCTCCATTTATGGTGATTTAATTAAGCAGTAATGGCTTACTTACAGTTTGTTTTATCCCATTAGCGATTGTACCTTCATGGCCAATCCCATATCGCCCGTAATTTTAATTTGACCTCCCATAACGGCCATCATAGGGTTTAATGTACCATCTCTAAGCTGTTCTAAAACAGCTGTCGAAACAATAATGGTACAGTCGGCTTCAGCATCTTCCATTGAAACTGTATTTTCTTCACCATTACCATCAATAAAGATGGCATTATCATCTACCATAAATTTTAAAGTTCCTCCGAGAGGTCCTGCGTTACCCGCCCTTTCAGCAAATTGCTCATATACTTTTTGATGACTCATTTTAAGATGCTTTTTTCAAATGTATAAAAAAATATGAGCTTTCCAGTATTTTTATAGCTTTGTTAAAAACAATATTATGGGTTTCAGAATCAAAAATGTAGTAGTGCTCGGATCTGGTGTAATGGGATCGGGTATTGCATGCCAATTGGCAAATGTAGGTCTTGATGTTTTGATGTTGGACATGCCCCCAAAAACTATTGGAGACAAGGCGCCTACTGACAGAAACATAGTGGCGCAAACTGCCCTCAATAATGCCATTAAATCGAAGCCAGCCCCTTTGTACAAAAAAGAGTTTGCCAGCAGAATCGCCTCAGGAAATTTTGAAGACGATTTCCATAAAATTAATCAGGCAGATTGGATCATTGAGGTGGTCGTTGAACGTTTGGACATCAAAAAGCAAATTTTCGAAAAAGTTGAAAAATACAGAAAGTCAGACGGGATCGTAACTTCTAATACTTCCAGTATACCAATATCTCAATTGGCAGAAGGCAGATCGGAAGATTTTAAAAAACATTTTTGTGGTACACATTTTTTCAATCCCCCGCGCTATCTAAGATTGTTAGAAGTAATTCCTATTGCCGAAACCAAACAGGAAGTCATTGACTTTTTTATGCATTTTGGAGAAATCAACTTGGGCAAACAAACCGTTTTATGCAAGGATACTCCGGCTTTTATTGCCAATAGAATTGGAGTAATGTCTGGGGTAAAAGTTTTTGATCTTACACAACAATATGATCTCACCATCGAAATGGTAGATGCACTTACAGGATCACTCATTGGAAGACCCAACACGGGCACCTATAGACTTCAGGATTTGGTGGGTCTAGACACCGGAGAAAAAGTCACACAATTTGTCGTAGAAAACGTCACCAACGACTCCTTTTTTGAAAAATTGGGAAAATCACCGGAAACAAAATTCATGTCTTTTCTTCTTGAAAATAATTTTCTTGGTAATAAAACAGGAAAAGGATTTTACGAAAAAACCAATCAAAAAGACAGCAACGGTAAAACCATTATCAATGCCCTGGATTTAAAAACACTGGAGTACAAGCCCAGTAATCGCCCAAAAACCCCCTTCCTCAAATCGGCTAAAGCCATTGAAGACCTTAAGAAAAGAATGACATTTATAATCGACCACGAAGCGCCTGAGGGTAGTTTTTTAAAGGATTATTTCGCATCGATTTTTGCCTATGCAGCCCAAAGAGTACCCGAAATTTCAGATCAGTATTACCCAGTGGATGATGCGATGAGAGCAGGATATGTTTGGGATTATGGACCATTCGAATATTGGGATTTGGTTGGCTTTGAAAAGGGAATCAGTATGATTGAGTCCGCTGGAGAGTCCGTCCCAGATTGGGTAACGGAGATGCAAAAATTAGGAGCATATCAATTTTATAAGTACGAAAAAGGTGTAAGGAAATTCTTTGATATCAACCGCAAACAATATGTTACGGTTCCGGGTTCCGATGCCTTTATTATTTTAGAAAGCTTTAAAGAAAATAAACCGATCATACAAAACAGTGAATGTGCCGTCCACGATATCGGAGATGGCGTACTGTGTTTAGAGTTTCAAAGTAAGAGCAACGCCATAGGAGAAGGTATTGGGAAGGCACTGGCAGAAGCAGTTGATTTGGCCGAAAGTGAAAACTGGAAAGGTATTGTTGTCGGTAACAACGCCAAACAATTCAGTGTCGGCGCCAACTTGATGAGTATAGGGATGATGGCCATGCAAAATCAATACGATCAATTGGATCAAATGGTGGCAGACTTCCAGTCTGTAAATATGAAAATCAGGACTTCAAAAATCCCTGTAGTTGTCGCTACTCAGGGTTATGTTTTTGGAGGTGGCTGTGAGATAACCATGCACTGTGACGCAGCCGTTTGTGCTGCCGAGTCCTATATAGGTCTCGTGGAGGTTGGCGTGGGTCTGATTCCTGGTGGCGGCGGTACCAAAGAGTTTGCACTCAGGGTCGCTGACGGGTTTTATGAAGGTGATGTAAAAATACCCATGTTAATAGATCACTTTAAATCCATCGCCACAGCAGCGGTTTCTACCTCTGCATCTGAGGCCTTCGATCTACACTATTTACAAGAAAACAGAGATACCATTACCTACAATGTCTACAGAAATATAGGCTTGGCCAAACAAAAAGTAATTGAATTGGCCAAAGATTACATCCCTCCAACATTCAGATCGGATATCGAGGTGCTCGGAAGGTCAGGCATGGGAACACTGTATTCGGCCATCAATGAATACCGTTTGGGAGGCTATATGTCGGAACACGATGAGTTGATCTCGCGGAAGTTGGCTTATGTTATATGTGGTGGCGATTTAACCGGCTCTCAAAAAGTGGGGGAACAATACTTATTGGATATAGAAAGAGAGGCTTTTATGAGTTTGTTGGGAGAACCCAAAACCTTGGAGAGAATTCAATATCTACTCATGAACAACAAACCTTTAAGAAATTAATAAACATGGAAGCATACATTGTAAAAGGATACAGAACCGCCGTGGGAAAAGCCAAAAAAGGAGGCTTTAAAAATTATCGCTCAGACGACATGGCCGTCGATGTAATTAAACATTTAGTTGAACAAGTACCAGCGTTGGACCCTTCAACTGTAGACGATGTCATCGTGGGATGCGCCAACCCAGAGGGAGAGCAGGGTCTTCAAGTAGGCAGGCTCATTTCTGCTCGTGCACTGGGTATTAAAGTTCCAGGAATCACCATCAACCGATATTGTGCTTCAGGTTTGGAGGCCATTGCCATGGCAGTTGCCAAAATCAAAGCAGGAATGGGGCAGGTGTTTATTGCTGGTGGAACGGAAAGTATGAGTCTTATTCCCATGACAGGATATAAGCTTTCCCCCAGCTACAAGGCCAATATGGAAAATTTAAACTATCATGTCAGCATGGGAGCGACAGCCGAGGCAGTAGCTGCGAAATACAATATTTCACGTGAGGCTGCCGATGCCTTTTCATTGGCTTCTCATCAAAAAGCCGCAAATGCTATTGACAAGGGTTATTTTGAAGATGAAATTATTCCCATTACTGTGGAAGATGTTTATGTCAAGGACGGAAAAAAAGTAAACAGTACCCATACGGTTGCTGTGGACGAAGGGGTTCGTAGAGACACCACTCTCGAGGGCTTGGCAAAGTTGAGGGCGGTCTTTAAACAAGGCGGAATCATCACTGCAGGCAATGCCTCTCAAACTTCTGATGGCGCTGCATTTACTCTGGTGATGAGTGAAGATAAAATAAAAGAGCTTGGGCTATCCCCCGAGGCCAGAATGGTTTCTTGTGCAGTAGGAGGTGTTGATCCGCTATACATGGGTATTGGCCCCTGCGAAGCAATCCCTAAGGCATTGGGTGCCGCAGGGTTGAAGTTGTCCGATATCGAACAAACCGAGCTCAACGAGGCTTTTGCGGCGCAAGCCCTTGCAGTAATTCAGCAAAGTGGATTGGATCCCGATACGGTCAACGTCAATGGGGGTGCCATAGCTATGGGTCACCCACTGGGCTGTACAGGAGCCAAGCTTACCATTCAGTTGTTAAACGAAATGAAAAGACGCCATCAAAAATATGGGATGGTCACTGCCTGTGTGGGTGGAGGTCAAGGAATTGCGGGAATTTTTGAAAAACTTTAGCCTAAAGTTTTTTTACAACATAAGTGACCACTCCCCAAATGATGAGTTCGTTTTCTTGGGTTACCTTAATGGGCTGGTATTTTGAGTTTTCTGGCATAAGATAAACACAGTCTTCCGCAACTTTTAAGCGTTTTACCGTAAATTCTCCATCGATAAAACACACGGCTATTTTATTGTCTTGTGGCTCTACGCTCCTGTCGATGACCAACAAATCACCATCATCCAGTCCTGCACCCTGCATCGACTCTCCCGAGACCCGAGCATAAAAGGTAGCCTCTTCGTTTTTGACTACTTCACGGTCAATACTAATCCTGAGTTCCTTAAAGTCGTCTGCCGGTGAAGGAAAGCCTGCCGAAATACCCTCTTGGGCCAAATAGGAGGGCTTTCCTAACTCCTGATCGGGTTGAAAAAAAACAATCTTATCTCCAGTTCCACTCATTTTACCCTGATGATTTCATTGATCTCTGTGGTGAATCGATTGGAAAGGTGTTCCCGTTTCATTTTCCACGTTTGTTTTAAATCTTGAGTGGCCAGTTTCATACGATGCGGACCATACCGCCGATGAATTTTATCCAGCGTTTGCATCAATACAGCGTGTTTTGCTGTATCCTGTTCAAACAAGGTGATTTGTCTGGAAGAAGAAGGCGTGATGCCCAGTAATATAACTCCTGCTTTTTTGTATTCGATTCCTGGTTTAAAAATACTCCTCAACCCCATAAGTGCATACCGATTCAAAACAAAATTCGAATCTGTTGCATGGGGTAGGGTCAAAGTACAGCCATTGCGATATTGAACCGCATCAGGGTTAAAAGGATTACTCCTCACAAAAACATGAAGGGCTGTTGCACAACTCTTTTGCTTTCTTAACTTCTCGGCCCCTAGAAGGGTGAAGGTGGTAATGCGTTCCTCAAGACTAGTAAATATATTGAGCACATTTTTGAAACTTCGGGTGGTAGCGATCGACTTTTTTGAGGGAGCAAACTCTTCTAATTGTATGGAGGGAATGCCTTCAAGATCTCTTTTTAAACGAAGTCCCAGTATGCTCATGTGTTTTTTTACCCATTCATCGGGTAAATTAACAAAGTCCAATGCGGTTTTTATCTGCATGGCTTTAAGTCGTTTCGCGTGTTGCCTGCCCACACCCCAAACATCCTCTATAGGCGTCCATTTTAGTGCTTTCAAACGTTTTTCTGCGCTGTCTATCGCGTAAACGCCCCCGGTTTTCTGGTCAAATTTCTTGGCAATTTTATTGGCAATTTTAGCCAAAGCTTTTGATGGGGCCAGCCCTACGGATACTGGAATGCCCGTCCACTGGCGTACCTGCTTTCTCATTCTAAAGCCGCTTTCGATCAGATCGAAGTGGTCAAAGCCCTCAAACTTTAAAAAGGCCTCGTCTATACTGTAGATCTCTACATTGGGGGTGTAGGTTTCTAAGATTTTCATCACCCGATTGCTCATGTCTCCATAGAGGGGATAGTTGGAAGAAAAAACTTTGATGTTGTGCTTTTTAAATTCATTTCGAAACTTGAAAGCCGGTGCTCCCATTGGAATCCCCAGCGCTTTTGCTTCATTACTTCTGGCAATTACACACCCGTCGTTGTTAGAAAGAATAACCACTGCTTTGTGCTCGTATTGGGGTTGGAAAACCCGCTCACAAGAGGCGTAAAAATTATTACAATCAATTAAAGCAAACATCTATAAAATCAAATTTTGAAAGGCAGATGACTGTGAAAAAAACTTGATCTTAAGGCAAAAACAACTCTGTCAGCAGCATCAGTCTGTTACAAATTTAATAAGATTTGTGTTGTTTTTACAGACAAAATCAAACCTCTTTGAACAAAAGTTGTAATTTAGCTTTAAGGATTAGTAGTAATATAATTTAATGGACAAATTTTCATTCTTAAATTCGGCACATACTGCCTACTTTGCCGAATTATACGAGCAATACCTGCAAAATCCGGACACTGTTGAACCCAGTTGGAGAGCCTTTTTCCAGGGATTTGATTTTGGAATCGAAAATGGGGAGTGGCCCGCGGAGGTTTCTGAGGTAGCTGTCCCAGAATCGGTAAAGAAGGAATTTCAGGTCGTAAAATTGATTGAGGGATACAGAACCCGAGGCCATTTGTTTACCAAGACCAATCCTGTCCGTAACAGAAGAACATACCGTCCCAATCTCGATGTTGAAAATTTTGGATTGTCACAAGACGATCTCTCCACGATTTTCAATGCAGGATCAATAGTCGGTATTGGTCCCAGCACACTATCTGCCATCATTCAGCATTTGCAAAACACCTATTGCGATTCTGTTGGGGTGGAATACATGTACATCAGAAACTCAGAAAAAAAAGAGTGGATCAAAAATCGGCTCCACCAAAATGAAAACCACACGAATTTTAGCCCCGATCAAAAAAAGAACATCCTCAATAAATTAAATCAAGCGGTGAGCTTTGAGACTTTTTTGCACACCAAGTATGTGGGGCAAAAAAGATTTTCCCTGGAAGGAGGAGAGTCACTGATCCCCGCATTGGACGCTTTGGTTGAAGCCGCAAGCGAAAAAGGAGTCAAGGAGTTTATTATGGGAATGGCTCACCGAGGCAGACTCAATACCCTAACCAATATTTTTGGAAAATCACCCAAAGATATTTTCAGTGAGTTTGACGGAAAAGATTACGATGATGTCGTATTCGATGGCGATGTAAAATACCATATGGGTTGGACCGCAAAAATTGATCCCAAAAACAGCGGTAAATCGATCAACATAAATTTAGCGCCAAATCCTTCACACTTAGAAGCGGTAGGTGCCGTGATGGAAGGGATTACCCGCGCAAAAATGGAAAATAAATTTGATGGAGACCCATCAAAGGTATTGCCCATAGTGGTCCACGGTGATGCGGCCATTGCCGGACAAGGAATTGCCTATGAAATTGTCCAAATGGCACGACTAAAAGGTTATTCTACAGGAGGAACCATACATATAGTAGTTAACAATCAAATAGGGTTTACGACCAATTACCTCGATGCAAGGTCCAGCACCTATTGTACCGATGTTGGAAAAGTAACCCTGTCTCCAGTATTGCATGTCAATGCAGATGACGCAGAGGCAGTGGTTCACGCTGTTCTCTTTGCACTCGATTATAGAATGCAATTCAATGCAGATGTTTTTATTGACCTTTTGGGGTACAGAAAATATGGCCACAACGAAGGAGATGAGCCAAGGTTTACGCAACCCAAGCTATATAAAGCAATAGCTGCTCATAAAAACCCCAGGGATATTTATGCCGATAAATTGTTGGCCCAAGGAATTATAAGCCAAGATTATCTCAAAAAGGCAGAGGAAGAATACAAATCTAATTTGGAACAAAACCTTCAAGTTTCCAGAAGAGAGCAGACCACCATTGTCACCCCATTTATGGAAGACGAATGGCAGGGCTATAAATTAGTTGATGAAAACAAAATGCACCCCAAGGTTAAAACAGCGGTGGCACCTGAGATCCTTTCGCAGGTAGCAAAATCTATAACAAACCTTCCTCCAGACAAGAAATTCCTGAGAAAAATTGAGCGCCTGATTGCAGATCGAAACAAAATGTTTTTTGAGTCGAACCAATTGGACTGGGCCATGGGAGAACTGTTGGCCTATGGAACACTATTAAAAGAAGGCTTTGACGTCAGGCTTTCAGGGCAAGACGTTGAAAGAGGTACTTTTTCCCATAGACACGCTGTTCTGAAATCCGAGTCTTCAGAGGAAGAAGTGATATTGTTGAATCATATTCACCCTGAAGATCAAGGAAAATTCAGGGTCTACAATTCTTTTCTGTCCGAGTATGGTGTTTTAGGATTCGATTACGGCTATGCCATGGCAAGCCCCCAAACCTTAACCATTTGGGAGGCTCAGTTTGGGGATTTTTCCAACGGTGCTCAGATCATGATAGATCAATATATCTCGGCGGCAGAGGACAAGTGGAAAACCCAAAACGGTATAGTAATGTTATTGCCCCATGGTTATGAGGGCCAAGGTGCGGAGCACTCTTCGGCCAGAATGGAACGATACCTTCAATTGTGTGCTAAGGACAATATGTTTGTTGCCAATTGTACCACTCCTGCCAACTTCTTCCATCTTTTAAGAAGACAGATGAAAGGAAATTTCAGAAAACCTTTGATTGTATTTACGCCCAAGAGTCTTTTGCGACTTCCAAAAGCTACCTCTAAAATTGAAGACTTCACCACCGGAGCTTTTCAAAGGGTGATTCCAGACGAATTGGTGCTTCCTAAGAAAGCTAAAAAATTGGTATTTTGCTCTGGGAAATTTTACTATGACCTCTTGGAGGCACGCAAGGAGAAAGAGCAAATGGATGTTGCCATCGTTAGGGTAGAACAGTTATTTCCCCTACCCGTCGAGGAAATACGTGATTTAATTAGCCGCTATGCCGATGTTGACGAAGTGGTTTGGGCCCAGGAGGAACCGAGAAATATGGGAGCTTGGGGCTACTTATTACTGCAGCTCCCCGAAGCCCAGAAAATGCGGCCCGCAACAAGAAGATATTATGGATCGCCTGCGGCGGGTAGTGCAGTGAGATTTAAGAAAAGACACCAGCAGGTAATCGACTTTGTTTTTGACCCTAGTCTGGATAATTTAAATTTGAAAAAAAAGTAAATCGTTAGAAAATATGATTTTAGAGATGAAAGTCCCTTCACCTGGAGAGTCCATCACAGAGGTAGAAATCGCCCAGTGGCTGGTGGTGGACGGAGATTATGTCGAAAAGGATCAAGCCATTGCAGAAGTAGATTCTGACAAGGCCACACTGGAGTTACCAGCTGAGGTCAGTGGTACCGTTACCCTCAAAGCCGAGGAGGGAGATGCAGTGGAAGTAGGACAAGTCGTATGTTTGATTGATACCGAGGGAACTCCTGAAGCAGGCAGCAAACCCGCCGTAGCCGATACAAAAACAGCAGCTACCGCGACGGAGGTTACTCCAGTTGCAGCAGCCGATGATAACTATGCTGCAGGATCTGCCTCTCCAGCAGCAAAAAAAATCATAGCCGAAAAAGGATTGGACATCGAAACACTGATGGGAACAGGAAGAAACGGCAGAATCACCAAGGAGGATGCGGTCAATGCGGTTCCCTCGATGGGGACAGCCCCAGTGGGAAGTAAAAGAGGTGAGGAGCGAAAGAAACTCTCCATGTTGCGAAGAAAAGTCGCCGAAAGATTGGTCGCAGTAAAAAATGAAACGGCCATGCTTACCACTTTTAACGAAGCTGATATGGCGCCCATTTTTGCGTTGCGAAAAAAGTACAAAGAAAAATTCGCTGAAAAGCACGGCGTAAACCTCGGATTTATGAGTTTTTTCACCAAAGCTGTCGTCAGAGCCTTAAATATGTACCCCGATGTCAATTCAATGATTGATGGAGATTACAAAATCGCCTATGATTACTGCGATATAAGTGTTGCCGTGTCAGGGCCAAAAGGACTTATGGTTCCCGTTGTGAGAAGTGCAGAACAAATGTCTTTTAAGGAGATAGAACAAGAAATAAAACGCTTGGCCATTCGGGCACGAGAGGGCCAAATTACAGTAGACGACATGACTGGAGGAACATTTACCATTTCCAATGGAGGGGTTTTTGGATCCATGCTTTCAACACCCATCATCAATCCGCCACAGTCTGGTATTCTCGGAATGCACAATATCATTGAGCGCCCTGTTGCCATTGACGGAAAGGTGGAGATCCGTCCCATGATGTATTTGGCCTTGTCTTATGATCACCGCATTATCGATGGAAAAGAATCGGTAGGGTTTTTGGTTGCCATCAAGGAAGCCCTTGAAAGTCCTGAGGAATTTTTAATGGACAATGATCTTACAGCTGCCTTGGAACTATAAGGTTAGGGTTTTGTTTTTGTAATCTATTAAGGCTCGGTTTTTTTTTAAAAAATCTGCACCCAAAATTCCGTTTATTTGGGCCGTATTTTCTCTTACCAAAGTGGCATTGATATGTTGCATATCCAACAAAACGAAAGAGTGTTTTTTTACCTTGTGGCGTCCCAAAATCAATTTGCATCGATGCCCCAACACTGCTTTCACCTTGTCTTTTCCTGCGCCAGCAGCTTCAAAAGGATCCCCTTTTTCTTTTATGTTATAGGTTTCTTTTTGATCAAGTGCAATACAACTATTGGAAGCCCCAGTATCAATCAGTAAAATGGCTTTGATGCCATTGATCCTTGCATGGCAGGTCAAATGACGGGTTTTGGTCAGCTTAAGTTTTATAATTTTTTTAAACAATGTCTGGTTTTTTACAAATGTAAAAAAACGAAATCTTAATTTTGTGATGCATGAAATTGATTGATACCCATACCCATCTTTATTTAGAGGCTTTTGATGAAGATCGGGATGAAGTGATTCAAAAAGCGATAGCAAAGGGAGTCAATCGTTTTTATCTTCCCGCCATCGATAGCAGCTACAGCTCGAGAATGCATGCCTTAAAAAAAAAATACCCGGATCACATTCAATTAATGATGGGGCTTCACCCCACCCATGTCAAAGAAAATTACCAGGAAGAGCTCCAGCATGTTTCAGAGCAACTCGCAGATCATGAGTTTGCCGCAGTGGGGGAGATCGGAATTGATTTATTTTGGGATAAAACATTTTTAGCCCAACAACAAGAAGCTTTTGATCTGCAAATTCAATGGGCCAAGAGAAATGACATACCTATTATCATCCATTGCAGGGAGGCATTTGATGAAGTTTTTGAGGTGTTGGAGGGCCATCGTTCAGCATCTTTATCAGGTATTTTTCATTGTTTTTCTGGAACCAAAGAACAGGCCGAGCGTGCCATAGATCTCAACCTTAAGCTGGGAATCGGGGGGATTGTGACTTTTAAGAATGGAAAATTAGATCAATTTATAAACCAGATAAGCCTGAAAAATCTGGTGTTGGAGACAGATTCACCTTATTTGTCGCCAGTTCCATTTCGCGGAAAAAGAAATCAAAGTGATTATCTGATTTACATTCTTCAAAAATTGGCCTCCTTGTATCAAATAAATGAGGCTGAGGTGGCTGAAATTACCACCAACAACGCCATTTCGGTGTTTAAACACTGAATTCAATTTTCTTTTTAGAATATTGAGTCAATAATTTTACAAAAAAGTTTTTTTTTTGTTTCTTGGTGCGACTTTAAATTTTTTAGAGAGGTGGCCGAGTGGTCGAAGGCGCACGCCTGGAAAGTGTGTATTCCGTTATCGCGGAATCGAGGGTTCGAATCCCTTCCTCTCTGCTCAACAGTCCTGAAGACTCAGTGTTTTCGGGGCTTCTTTTTTTTAGTTGCCTGTAGAGTTGCCTTCT